>Ga0209963_1000286_pt1 | contig 127683 bp, 121 predicted proteins | sample ThiBio_1000_biof_2_FD_183957 | JGI IMG/M metagenome (GOLD analysis project Ga0209963, IMG submission 183957) | Wastewater bioreactor microbial communities from Cape Town, South Africa - Thiocy_cont_1000_biof (SPAdes) | ecosystem: Engineered > Bioreactor > Thiocyanate-remediating >... | reverse complement strand
GGATCACCTCCCACTCCACATCCGAAAGCCAATAGACTTCTCGTTTCCTCGACATCCGGAAATCCTCCCGGACACAAGGAATCAGCCCCAATCAATCACCGCAAGAACAATTGAGTATCGAGCCTAGAGCCTTCCGCTCCTGATGGAATCAGAAGCGGGGCACTATGATTTTGATCTGACACGTTCTCTTCACGCGAGCCGGATTCCATCCTCGGGTCAAGCCCGAGGACATGCTTCGGTCGAAAACGCTCTGAGATGTCGCTTCGGCAGTCCAACGCCTTGCGGGGTCAGCGCGATGGCCGGCGCGTCGGCGCGGACTGCCGCCATTGTCGCGACAGGCTTATCAGCCGATCGCGGGAAATCGTGCCGCCGTGGTAGATGGCGCGCGACACCGCACCCGCGCCAAGCACCGCATCTCCAAATTCGTGCCGCCGCAGGAACGGATGATGCGGCAGATAGGTTCGGACCATTTCCCTGTATTTTTCCATCTCAGAGGGAGGCAGCCGGACGCGGCCCGCGCCATCGAGCGGCTTCGACTCGATGTACTGCGCAAGCAACGACAACTGCTCCTCGACGTCATAAACCGCATTCGGCAGCGCGGATTCGCATTGTTCGCTCAGCCGGTCCCGCAACTTGTCCTGTTCGCGGCCCAGGATCTCGTACAGAACCGCTTCGACCATTCCCCAGGCTTCGCGCCCGCCGTTTGCGCTAAGGTTTCTGGCGACGTTTGCGAAATCATCGATTACAGCCAGGATGGATCCCACAGCCGCAAGCACCGGGGCGTATCCGGCGAACACTTTGCCTCGCTCGTTCTGCCAAAGCTCTCCCGCCGGCAGACCCAGCGCCGCTTCGATTGCGTCAAAATAAACGGTGATGAAATCCTGCGCCTGTTCGGGATGTTTCAAATAGTGCGAACCGGATCGCGCGGCTGATGCGGCATAGGCGTGGATCAGTTGGCGCGCGCCCTCCTTGTCGAAAAACTCGACATTCGCCGCGACGTGCGTAATCCCGTGCTCGTTGAGTTTGAGCTGCTGCCGCGCCAATTCGATCGACTCGAACCTTCCCAGCAAGATCAGCTTAGGTCGCGAGGTAACACGTCGGTCGCTCCGCAGAAATTCGGCGCTGGATGCGAGGAACTGCTCGATTCCCGTTTCGCCCGACAGCAGCCTTCCTTCATCGAGAGCATCCACAATGACCGGAATCTTCCCCTCGTGAAATGCGGCGAGCGGGTCACTTTTGTCGGCGGCTTGCAGATCAGCCAGCATCGCACCGAGAGAGCCGGCCGAAACGGCGACTTTGGCCAGGTCGAGGATCGGCGCCTTGAGCGTCGCGGACAGTTGCCTTGCCAATGTGCTCTTGCCGATCGCGGCGGACGCCTCGATGAAAACGATCTCCTTCTCCAGGGCAGATGCGCCGCCCTCCTTGATTTCCAAACTTGGCGCCACGAACGGCGTCGGCGCCTCCCCGATGAAGAGATATCCGCTCTGATCGGATTTCGGGAAATGAACGGGACGATTCAACACCCGAGTGAGTACGTCTAGTGCAGTTTCCGGCATCAGGATGACCTCTTCGAAGGCCGCACGTTTACAATCGCGAAACCTCAGGTTCAATGGGCAACGTTAAGGTGTGCGGACGACATGCTCGAACCAGCGGTGACCGGTTAACGCACGGAGCGGACGACACCGCGCACCCGCGCATGACCGTCTGGAGGCGCGCTTCCAAAGCCGGACCGTCTGTCTATCAGTTCGGGATCACGAAACTCGCTGTGTTGCCCGCGGAGGGAAGATCGGCAGCACAATGAGTTGTACACGGAGCAGATGTCCGATGCTGCACCGCAATGTGCCTGAGCAGCGCCTGTCCATTGAGAATTCGTCGTTCGTTGAACCAAAAGCTGCGAGGCAACGCGGCGCGGAACGAGCAACGATCGTCAAATCGCTTATGTACGCGGGCAGGAATCCATGCCATAGGAAGCTATGCTAAAAGGTTGGAAAATCAGTTCCGTAAGACCCGGCAGAGGGGCCAGTGGTGCATTGCGCCACGAATTCATCCTTGTCGCCATCGCCGACCAGGCAGCGGCGATCCGGGCGGTCAAGGAGTGCCTTCCTGACGCAGAAATCACGGTCGATTCCGAAGCCAGTCCGGAGCTTCTGGCCGAATATCAGGTCATCGATGGCGAAATGGTCGTACTTGCCGATTGATCCGGATGCAGTAGATGGTTGTCATCGACCCCGTCTATGGGCGGTTCACTCCCGGCACGATCTTCACCATGTAGTTGCGAACGGTGCCTGACGCGCAACGTCCCTTGCCAGCCGCGATGGGCGGAAGCCATATTTCAGTCGACAGGGTCGAAAATTCTTCATAGCAACTGCTGAAGCGAGCTATCGGCGGGCGAGGTATCGGGACGAACGGCCCGGATTGGCAACAACGAAATCCGGCGCTATTCGAACAGGTCCCGTGCACCCACCCCTACCCTGGTCGCGTCATGAAGAAGCGGTGGCCCAAATACTGAAGACGCTGAGACGGCGGCCTAAGGAGAGAATATCAATGCGATACCGTACCAATCAGGGGCTGTTGATCGAGGCCGCCTCATCGGCTGAAGCAATTACCCGTCTGCGCGAGTCAAGCTGGAACGAGCAGAACCTCAGCGATCATGCCTATATGGAAGCGGTTGCCGATCGCATGTTCCAGGAAGGAATTCACGTCTCGACCATGAGCCCGGACATTTTCATCGCCGGGTTATTGGGCGCCGGTCTGCTGACGCGGGAGGCGGACGACGCCCAGCCGGATGCGGCGCAGCAGAAAACAGAGCGATAACAAAACAGAGCGATAACCAGGTCAGGCGGCTGCGACAGCCGTCAAACTCGGCGCCGGAGAGCGAGTCCTCGCGGCAATTGATGCAAAACGGCTGGATGCCTATATAGCTGGACCAGCGGAGAAACCAAATGACTGAAAAAATCCCGGTCACCGTGCTGACAGGCTATCTCGGCGCCGGCAAGACCACACTGCTTAATCGCATCCTCTCGGAGGAGCACGGCAAGAAATACGCCGTCATCGTCAACGAATTCGGCGAAATCGGCATCGATAACGACCTCGTCGTCGGCGCCGACGAGGAAGTGTTCGAGATGAACAACGGTTGCATCTGCTGCACCGTGCGCGGCGATCTCATGCGCATTCTTGCCGACCTGATGAAAAAGAACGGCAAATTCGACGCCATCATCGTGGAGACGACGGGGCTCGCTGATCCGGCGCCGGTGGCACAGACCTTCTTCGTCGACGAGAACGTTGGAAATAAAACCAAGCTCGACGCGGTCGTCACCGTCACCGACGCCAAGTGGCTCAACGACAGGCTCAAGGATGCTCCCGAAGCCAAGAACCAGATCGCCTTCGCCGACGTGATCCTGATCAACAAAACCGATCTCGTCTCGCCGGACGAACTCAGCGAGATCGAAGCGCGCATCCGCGGCATCAACCCTTACGCAAAGCTGCACAGAACCCAGCGGGCTCAGATCCCGCTCAACGAGATTCTGGAGCGCAATGCCTTCGACCTCGACCGCATTCTCGATTTCGAACCGGCTTTCCTCGAAGCCAAGGACCACAGCCACGATCATGACCATGGCCACGATCATCACCACGACCACGGCGATGACCACCATCATGATCACGATCATGACCATCACGATCACAAGCACGAAGAACACAACGGCGGGCTCAAACACTATCACGACGAGGAGATGCAATCGCTTTCGTTCCGGACCGACAAGCCGCTGGACGCGGATAAGTTTTTTGCCTGGATCGAGGATCTGGTGCAGGTCGAGGGTCCGAATATTTTGCGAAGCAAGGGCATCCTTGCGTTCAAGGACGAGGATCGGCGCTTCGTATTCCAGGGCGTGCATATGATTCTGGACGGCGACCATCAGCGCCCCTGGAAAGAGGATGAGAAGCGCGAAAGCCGCATGGTCTTCATAGGCCGCAACCTGCCGGAAGAGAAAATCGCCGAAGGATTCCAGAGCTGCATCGCCTGATGTGAGCAATGGCCATAGCCGACTGATATTGTGAACGGCCGAGAGCTTCACGGTTTCACGGAAACGGTGAAGCTCTCGTTTTGATTTTGACACGTTTTCGTCGCGCGAACCGGTATCCATCCTTGGGTCAAGCCCGAGAACACGTTTTGCCCGAAAGCGCTGTAATAATCAGACTCGACGACAGATCCGGGTGTCGGCCACACAGCCAATCCGACCTCGCATTCCAGGAAGATGCTCCATGGAAGCGCGACGACCACATACACCGCGCCATTTGAACAGCAGTAAGAGCGGCCAAAGACTCAGCTCAAAGAGCTAGACTAGATGGAATCAGAAGCGTGGCTCTGTGAGTTTGATCCGACGCGTTTTCTTCACGCGAACCGATATAACTTCGCTCGAAAACGCTCTAGCTCTAGCTCTAGCTCTAGCTCTAGCTCTAGCTGCGGAATTCGACAGGCTTTTCCTGCCATCACGAAACTGCTGACCGCTTGATGTAATCAGGATCGTTCGAAGAAGCCGCATATCCGTCCAAGGAAGATAGCGCGCTCGCCATCGCTGGAGACTTCGGTTGGCCGTCAGCAAGTATCGAATTCCGACGTCTCGACCTGCGCTGGGCGCGCACCTTAGTCGTAAGCATTCTCAAGGAAGCTCGGCATTCGCGTTCAGCCGCGGGTGATGCTGGCATGCTTACGGTTAGCCATCCCGAGCCTCTCCGGAAATGACCGAGTGTGCCTTCGCCTATAACGGTCTTGGGCATAGACATTACACGGGTAACGACGACACCGAGACCGTCGCCGGAAGGACGATGGCGGATGCCATCGGCCTGCCCGCGCGACACTCCGGATTTCTACGGCTCCTCAGAGGGCCGCGAGAAAATGATGAGCAAGAAGCCCACAACGGCCATTCCCGCGCCGTAATAGACCCACTCGGTATGCCTGACGAGGATGCTATCGGCGGGAAGGTTGTAAAACCGGAAGCCCTGTCCCATGAAGCCCAGTCCGGCGACCAGGGTAATAACCCCGACGATTCTCAATAGAGCGTGCATTCTAAGGCGTTATCCCGGATGTTGTTGATGTTATTGAATGAGGCCAAGCAGAGAGTTCTTTATACTATGCGTCCTCGGGTTTCGCTTCAACTCCATTTGCACGCTTGACGATATTCCATCATTGCTAATGCGGCGAGCATGCGCTGAGGGCGGAAACAGTCCTGTCAGCTTTTCAATCGACAAGGCTCGCTTGCTTCTGTATCGCGTCGAAGCGATCATGTCATTGTGCGCCGCGATTTTCTTTCGCGGCGCGGCAGGCCAACAAGAAACAATAGTCGCAGTTTTTTGACGACCAGGTCGAGACTCAGTTTGCACTCCACAAAAAGTGTGTGCAGAGGGAAACCAGCCGACATTATCGGCGCGTCTGCCTTTAGCGCATGGCCACGCGGCGGAAGTCCTTAAAACGGCGGAACGTGCGCTCGATGAGGTTTCGCCTGCAACAGGGTCGCAATCACGCGTGCGGGCGCTTGCGCGTCGGATTAGGCGGGATGACCGCTTCCGTTTCACCGTTCAGCGGACCAATCGCGCAGACGTGCTGCATCACAGGCACGCTCGGTCAGCAGCTTGTGGGAGGACGGCGTGCAGCCGTCTTGGCACCAGCTAGAGTCTTTCACCGTTTCATGGAAACAGTGAAAGACTCTAGGCTCTTGATTTGACGCGTTTTCTTCACGCGAACCGGTATCCACTTCGCTCGAAAACGCTCTAGGTCAAAAGCATTTCCGACCTTCACGACAAAAACGAATCCGGCCTCAATCGTCGCTCAAACGCATGGATTTTCGTCGTGCGCAGACAGTACGGCTCCTGGCGGCAGAAACGCGCGACAAGACCCTGGCGACAAGTGTCGACTCCTGCGGATTGGAAGGAAGCCGGGCTCAACTTCAAAAGAGAAAACACGGGTTCAAGCTTGGATCGGCCGATCTTCGTGCGAAGACGTAAGCAATGGTGAAGGCATCAAACGATCTGCGAGGGTTCGTCTTCCTCGATGAAACCGGGCCACGGCCGATATGGCGGCCTGATGCGGGGCTTCGCGCGAACCGGTGTCCATCCTCAGGTCTCAAGCCCGAAGACATGCCTATCCTTGCCCGCAAGCAGCGGGCCGCAGCGCAAATACGGCCTCAGCTAACTGGAGCATACACGAGGGTGATGGAATGGCAGGACGGATCGAAAGATTTCGGCTTCTGATAGAATCAGAAACAAGCCTCAATTGCTTTGCTTCTTCGTTTCTTCGCGCGACCTAGTCCCCCCGAGTCGAGCCAGAAGCGGGCGAGGCTAAAAAAAGCACTGTACCCAAAGTACTATAAGTGCATCATCCGATAGCTGAAAATGCGTCGACCGCGGTACGCGCTATCCTCATTTCCGAGGGTGGCGCGTTTAACCGCGGTCGTCGACGAATAGGCAGCTTAGCGAAAGCTAGGCGGCAGAAGCTGACTTGGTCTTGACTTCGTTCTCCGGCTTCTGAGTCGAAGGTCTCGTCTTCACCGTGGGCATGCCGTTCTGGAAACTTACCTCGACATCCCCTGCACCGATACCGGCAGCCATTTCAGCTTCAAGAATAGAAGGCTGCTTGGGGGCTGTGAGCCGCTGGAATGATTCAGCGAGTGCCATCGAAAAATCAATGGCCGTGCCGCGGAACGTATCCCACAACATCACCGCACCCTGACTCGGTACAAACATTCCCTGCTTGCCCGAACTCCGGTTCAGAGCGAGACGCGAATCGCGCGCGCGCCGATGCCTGGCATGCGTATGATCGTGCTCGTCTTCCTGAGCGTTGGCGGGCAACTGCAGCACGGTAGCGGTCTGCCCGCTGACGAGCTGCGTGATCTTCAGAACCTGCCCATTCGGAAACTCGAGGGCATCGTGCTGAACGTGGGGGTTATCCACATCGACTTTACGGAAGCTCGCGACCTTGTGATCGACACGAGCCTTGCCCGAGAACTTTATGCCAAGAAAGCTGCGGGGGCACTCATACTGAACGTTCTCGTCAAAAGCGAGTTCCGTTCCTGGAAGCAGGCAGACCGCCAATTCGGGCGGGCTGTCGTGAATCACAAGCTTGGGGCCGAGCTCGCCAACGGCGGCAAAGCCGCGCACGTTTGATTTCGCAAGCTCCATCGTAACCAGCTTATCGGCGACCTTGGCAGGCCGCGACGCCACGTGATGCAGACTGTAGTCGCACATGAAGGGCTCCTCTGGTTGGGACTACGCACTCCCCACATCAATAACAATACCCGCGATGCGAACTCGTTCCGCCTGTTTTTCACTCGTGGATTGCTCACTCGCGAAGGCGGTTGCGTATCTTAGTCCAACGATCCAACCATGCTAAATTGGTGTAGTGAAAACCTACCATGGCAATAACGTTCGCGTCAACTCCATTCCGTGCAGATAGCTGGTGACATGAGGGGCAATTCCCTTTTGAAATCGGGCCAAAATCCGCCATATCCGAGCCGATCCGCTCCAGAAAATCCAGGCCACGGCTAGAATTGCTCAAACCGGCAGGTCCGGGGATCACGGGACGTCCCGACCACCCGCTTGCATTATCCGCCCTCGCGCCGATATCGCCGGGACGGATCGAGGGGCCGGCGCGCTCAAGCCCGGCCGCAAGCCAGCGGAATGGCATCGGAGGTCTCCCTGTTGACGCTTGGAGAAGACCCGCAACTGCGCTATGTAGAGCAGATACGCCGCCTCAAGCTGAAGGCTGCATCGACGAACGCTTTGACGACGTTCGGGCGGACAACAAATCCGAATCCGCACTCATCCTGACCGCGCTGGCCAAACCTGGTGCGGCCCGTTCGCCAAAGCGCAGAGGTAACGCGCAGGAGTATTGGCTATGACCGACGAGGCGAACCTGGCGAGAACCGAAGGCGTTTCCTCGGTTGACGCGGATGCGACCGATTCGTCATCGAGCGTCCCGGCTGACGAAATGTCGCGCCTGGGCGAAGACATCGTCGGCGCGCTCAAGACGGTCTATGATCCGGAGATTCCGGCTGACCTCTATGAACTTGGTCTGATTTATAAAATCATCATCGACGACGACCGCAGGGTCAATATCGAGATGACGCTGACGTCGCCGAATTGTCCGTCGGCGGCCGAACTGCCTGGCCAGGTGGAGCACGCGGTCAAGAGTGTATCCGGCGTTCAGGATGCCAAGGTGGCGATCGTCTGGGAGCCGGCCTGGGATCCCAGCCGCATGTCGGACGAGGCGCGCACCGTGCTCAACATGTGGTGATGATCGGAGCTTCAACCGGTCGCATCAAATTGGGGTTGCATTGCTGACAGCCGGCGCCACCAACCCAGCCCATGGAAGCCTGTGGACCAAGCCCCAGCCGCGATCAAGTCAAAGTCCCCGACGAACAAAAAAAGCCTGACGATGTTCCGAGCTTGCCCGGTCGTTGCCGCGTGATTTCCGTTTAGGGGGGCGCCGATAGCTTCCGGAGACAGGTCATGTCAGACAGGTCATGTCCGGATAGGCTGCTGAGCGCCGTTACACCCCGCGGACGAACGTCCCGCTCGGAAATCGTTTGACGAGATGTATAGCGTTTTCGAGCGAAGGATGCCCTGGGCTTGATCCGGGAACGGATACCGGTTCGTATCAAGAAAACGCGTCAAATCAAAATCATAGAGCCGCTTCAGAGATCCTGGAGGGCTCCGGCCTTAGAACCCCGGCCTTAGAACCCCGGCCTTAGAACCAAAGGCTCGAGCCTCAGACCCCTGGCATCTTCAGCTTGACTTGAACACCCGCCCCGTGATGGCGAACGCGAGCGGACGCTCGCGAACGCCATGGGGCGCGTGGCACACTCGAAATCAGCAAGCCGGTCTTGCTGTCGGCTTCCGTTCGCAGGCCTATGACCTGCTCACGTCTTGCCTGCTCACTTCGGCAGCGGCGCCGGGTCCTTCGAGAGCGTGTTGAGATACGCGATCAGGTCAGCGCGCTTGTTCTCGCTCTTCAAGCCCGCGAAGCTCATCGACGTGCCCTTAACGTAGGTGCGCGGATCTTCTATCCATCGGTCAAGCTCGGCGAAGGTCCACTTGCCACCCTTTGCCTTCAAGGCTGCGGAATAGTTAAAGCCCGCAACCGAAGCAACCGGCCGATTGACAATGCCGAAGAGGTCAGGACCGATCTTGGGGCCCTTGCCTTCCTCGGTGTTGTGGCAAATCTGGCACTGCTTGACGAGCGCGGCACCGCGCTCGGCGGAAGCGCTGGCAAGCAACTTGTTGAACGCCGCCGGATCGGTGGCGGCGGCAGCTGGCGCGGCGGCGGCTTCCTTCACGTCCGCTTTATGGGAAGCTTCGGCGTGCGGCTTCTCCGGCGCGCTGAACGACTCGTCGATGATCCGTACCGTTTGAACAAACAACAATGTTCCCAGCAGCGCGCCGAGAATAGCGTTGGTCCGGTTTGAATGCACTGTATCACTCCCAGAGGTCATTACTGAAGTACTCCCAGCGGTAGAGGAGCCAAAAAAACCCGGGAATACCCCGGACGAACTGAAAGGATCGATGGCGGCGGCACCCCCCAGATCATCGATCTTGGAACAGCCCCACTATAGCCCGTTTTGCGTGCCTAAGGGGAGCGGCGCGCACACCCATATCAAATAGATGTTTGTCGCGCAACGGTTCACCCCGAAGCCTGACGCGCCGAATTTTGCACTGCGAATGCTATCGTTTATAGTGCAGCGCACTGAGTTCGCGAATGGTGAACGCGGCATCTCTAAGGATACGATCACAGCCAGGGCGCGACCGCATCCATCGCAATGAGTTGCTCGATCTCAATGCGCGGGCGCACCACAGCGTACTGATCGTCCTTGACCAACACCTCTGGGATCAGCGCGCGCGTATTGTAGGTCCCCGATTGCACCGCGCCGTAAGCGCCGGCGGTCATGATCGCGAGAAGATCGCCGGATTGCGGCTCCGGCAAGTTGCGTTCGAGCGCCAGATAGTCTCCGGTCTCGCAGACCGGTCCGACCACATCGGCAACCAACACCGGCGCATCCTTCGACGCCGCGCGCACCGGCATGATCTGGTGATAAGCCTCATATAGCGTCGGGCGGATCAGATCGTTCATGGCGGCGTCGATGATGACGAAATTCCGCGCGTCGCCACGCTTCACGTAGATCACGCGCGTGACCAGAATGCCGGCATTGCCGACGATCATGCGGCCCGGCTCAAACACCAGCGTGCAGCCGAGATTGCCGGTCACGCGCCTGACCATGTCGGCATAGGCACGCGGCTCGGGCGGAGCGGCACGGTCTTCGTAATAGGGAATACCGAGACCGCCGCCAAAATCGACGTGGCTGATCGTGTGACCATCGGCGCGCAACGTAACGACGAAATCGGCAAGCAGGCGGAAGGCCGCCTCCATCGGACCAAGGTCGGTGATCTGGCTACCGATGTGCATGTCGACACCGGTAATCGCAATGCCTGGCAGCTTTGCCGCGCGGGCATAGACCGCGCGCGCCTGCGCAACAGGAATGCCGAACTTGTTCTCCGACTTGCCGGTCGAAATCTTGGCATGCGTGCCAGAATCGACATCGGGATTGACGCGCAGCGAGATGCGCGCCGTGCGCCCGGTTTCTGACGCAAGGCTGGACAGCAGATCGAGTTCGGGCTCGGATTCCACGTTGATGCAGAGAACGTCCGCATCGAGCGCTGCGCGCAATTCGGCTTCGGTCTTGCCGACGCCCGAGAACAGGACCTTGCCCGGCGGAATTCCGGCCGCCAGCGCGCGCTTGAGTTCGCCGCCCGACACCACGTCCGCTCCGGCCCCAAGTTTCGCCAGCGTCCGCAGCACCGACTGATTTGAGTTGGCCTTCATGGCATAGCAGATCAGATGGTCGACGCCTGCGAAGGCGTCGGCAAACACGCGGTAGTGCCGCTCCAACGTCGCGGTCGAATAACAATAGAACGGCGTGCCGATGACGCCGGCCAACGTCGACAGGTTGACGCTCTCGGCGTGCAGCACGCCGCCGCGGTAATCAAAGTGGCGCATGGACCTGGTATCCCGAATCCGAAGTTCGCCTCGCGATGCAGCACCTTCCGTAGCGAACTTCGGATTCGAAAGGACACTCGAGCATGATCCCGAAAAGTGGGAATCATGCTCAACAAAAATATAAGCGACGAGTCTGAGGCTAACGCAGTTGAGACAGACTCGTGCGAATTTACAGACTCTAGCGAATATATAGTGTGGTCTGGGTTCAGAAGTTCGCTTGAAGGGCACGCTGAGATGATGAAGCGAACTTCTGAATTACCAAACTAGGGCGTTTTCAAGCGAAGTGGAAACCGGTTCGCGTGAAGAAAACGCGTCACATCAAGATCATGGAGCCCCGCTTCTGATTTTGTCAGAAGCGGAAAGGCTCCAGCGCCTCAGTGGCTATCGAGCAGCGGATCGAGGATGAAGGATTTCCTGGCGCCCTTGGACGCCGCCGGATCATTGTTCATGCCGTAGGACGGGTCGAACAGGCTGCCCTTGGCCGCCGCCTCGCGCGCGCTGTCATCGGCCGCCGCCGTGGCACGCGACTGCTCCGACGCGGTCGGCGGCAGATCGAGGCCACCCTTGCGCCCGCAACCGGCCAGCGCCAGCGCGGCAGCCGTCAGAAAAAACAGGACCCATCTCGTGGGCACCGGGCTCGAAGTGCTGTTCACGGCGATATCCCCAATCGGCGGCACACTATACAAACAATGTCCTGGTCTGACGAGAACCGAAAGTCCGGAAAAATTCGAGACGGCGTTTCGGATCAGCCCAACTTTTGCTCTTTTTCCAGACGCCTGAGCCAGGCCTTGGCTTGAGCGCTGACGTTTTTCGGCGCGGTCCCGCCATAGCTCGTGCGGCTTTTCACCGACGCCTCGACGGACAGCATCGCAAGCGCATCGCGCGTGATGCGGGGCTCGACCGCCTGCATCGCGGACAGCGGCAACTCATGCAGCGCGACGCCCTGCTTCGAGGCGGCCGCGACGATGCGCCCGGTGACATGATGCGCATCGCGGAACGGGATCTTCAGCGTCCGCACCAGCCAGTCCGCGAGATCGGTCGCGGTGGCATAGCCCTCCCCCGCCGCAACTTTCATTCGCGCCTCGTCCGGCACAAGGTCGGCGACCATGCCGGTCATGGCGCGAACCGCCAGCGAGAGCGCGCCGAACGCTTCCATCGCGCCCTGCTTGTCCTCCTGCATGTCCTTTTGATAGGCTAGTGGCAGTCCCTTCATCACGATCAGCAGCGCCGTGAGCGCCCCGACGACACGGCCGGTCTTGGCGCGCACCAGTTCGGCGGCGTCCGGATTGCGTTTCTGCGGCATGATCGAGGAGCCCGTGGTGAACTTGTCCGACAGCCGCACGAGGCCGACCAGCGGCGAGGTCCAGATCACGATCTCCTCGGCGAAGCGCGACAGATGGGTCGATGCGATCGCGGCGGCCGAGAGCGTCTCCAGCACGAAGTCTCGATCGGACACCGCGTCGAGCGAATTCGCCATCGGGCGATCGAAACCGAGCCCCTTCGCGGTGGCGCCGCGATCGATCGGAAAGGATGTGCCCGCCAGCGCCGCCGCCCCCAGCGGGCTCTCGTTCAGGCGCTTGCGCGCATCGGCGAAGCGGCCGCGGTCGCGCGCCGCCATCTCGACATAGGCCATCAGATGATGGCCGAAGGTCACCGGCTGCGCGGTCTGCAAATGCGTGAAGCCCGGCATCACCGTTCCGGCATGCTCCAGCGCGCGGGTCGCCAGAACACGCTGAAAGTCCGCGAACGCGGCGTCGGTCTGGTCGATGACGTCGCGGACGTAGAGACGGAAATCGGTCGCAACCTGATCGTTGCGCGAGCGCGCCGTGTGCAACCGTCCGGCGGCGGCGCCGATCAATTCCGCGAGCCGGCTCTCGACATTCATGTGAATGTCCTCAAGCGCCCGCTTGAAATCAAAGGAGCCCTTGCGAATCTCTGACAAAATCGTGTCTAGACCCCTGCCTATGTTTTTTGCATCATCCGCCGTGATGATGCCTTGAGCGGCCAGCATGGCAGCATGGACCTTGGACGCGGCGATGTCCTGGGCGTGGAGATGGCGATCGACGTCGATCGAGACGTTGATTTCTTCCATGATCGCGTCGGGACCTTCGCCGAACCGGCCGCCCCACATCTTGTTGCTCATGCCTTGACGCTCATGCCGCACGTTCATTCCATGTCTGCCGGAGGATCGATCCACCTGGTTCGTTCCAGCCTTTGGATTCTTTCACCCTTTCACCGAAACGGTGAAAGAATCCAGATTCCTGATTTGACCGTTTCTTCACGCGAACCGGAGTCCATCCTCGGATCAGGCCCGACGACATGCTTCGCTCAAAAACGCTATAAGGCCGAAGCCTGCATACCCGCATCTTATACAGGATGACAAACGATATGACTGAAACCACCCCGCCGCCCCGCCGCACCCAAAGCAGGCTTCCCGTAGGCCCGCTGGTCGCGGTCACCATCGTCGTCGCGGTCACGGCCACGCTTCTGGGAGCCGGGCACCTCCGATATGCGAGATCCGCAGCGAACGCCGGCGTACCCTGCAGTCCCGCCGTGGAACTATCCAGGAAGCTCGCTCCCCGCGCCATCGGCGAAGTGGCCGCCCTGACGATGGCCTCAAAACCGCGCCAGATGCCGGACCTCGCCTTCATGGACGGCGACGGTCAACCCCGGAGGCTTTCGGACTGGAAGGGAAAAACCGTTCTCCTGAACCTGTGGGCAACCTGGTGCGTGCCCTGCCGCAAGGAGATGCCCGCGCTGGATGCACTTGAAGGCAAGCTCGGCAGCGACAAGTTCGCTGTTGTCGCCATCAACATCGACACCCGCGACGCCGACAAGCCGAAGGCCTTTCTGAGAGACGCCAACCTGACCCGTCTCGGCAATTTTCATGATGAAAAAGCGGAAGTTTTCCAACAGCTTAAATCGATCGGCCTGGCGCTAGGCATGCCGACTTCCGTGCTGATCGACGGGCAGGGATGCGAGATCGGCAACTTGGCGGGGCCGGCGGAATGGAACAGCCCTGACGCAATCGAACTGATTCAGGCATCGTTGACGCAATAGGCGCAGACGATGCCGTTGAAAGCGGCTAGAGTCTTTCCGCTTCTGATGGAATCAGAAGCGGGGCTTTATGATTTTGATTTGACGCGTTTTTTCTTCGCGCGAACCGATCCCTATCGCTCGAAAAACGCTCTAAACTGAAATGTCGAGATTGCCGCCGATGCCCAGCGCGTTGTTCGCCGCCGGGCCGGTTTGCGACGGGACCAGCAACTGAAGCACCTGCGCCTGGGCGTCGAGGTTCATCTTCAGCGCGCGAGTCGCGATCTGCGACTGCGTATTCGCCGCCATCATCCCGGCGGCGGCGGCCACCAGACTCATATCCATGCTTGGAACTCCACGGCACGTTCTAACGGCTATGGGTTAACGAATGCTGGAGGAAGAGGACGGATCAGCGCGTCGGAACCGGTTTCTCGCCGCGGTAATCGTAGAAGCCGCGCTGGCTCTTGCGGCCGAGCCATCCGGCCTCGACGTATTTCACCAACAGCGGACAGGGCCGATACTTGGAGTCGGCCAGTCCTTCGTGCAGCACCTGCATGATCGACAGGCAGGTGTCGAGGCCGATGAAGTCGGCGAGTTCAAGCGGTCCCATCGGATGGTGCGCGCCGAGCCTCATGGCGGCGTCGATCGCCTCGACGTTGCCGACGCCTTCGTACAGCGTATAGATCGCCTCGTTAATCATCGGCAGCAGGATGCGGTTGACGATGAAAGCCGGGAAATCCTCCGATACGGCGATCTGCTTGCCGAGCCTGCCGACAAATGCCTTGGCCGCATCGAAGGTCGCATCGTCGGTCGCGATGCCGCGGATCAACTCCACCAGCTCCATCAGCGGCACCGGATTCATGAAGTGAATGCCGATGAACCTCTCCGGACGGTCGGTGGATGAGGCAAGCCGCGTAATCGAGATCGACGACGTGTTCGAGGCAATAATGGCCTCGGGCTTCAGTACCGCGCACAGATCATGGAAAATCTTGCGCTTGACCTCCTCCTTCTCGACGGCCGTCTCGATCACCAGATCGCAATCGGCCAGCCCATCGAGAGATTCAGTCTGTCCGATCCGCGCAAGCGCCTTGTCGCGAGCATCCTCGGTGATGATCTTCTTCGACACCTGACGCGACAGGTTGCCGTTGATGATCGCCATGGCCGCCTTTAACTGGTCGGAGGACAAATCGTTGAGGACAACGTCGAACCCGGCAAGAGCCGCCACATGCGCGATGCCGTTGCCCATCTGACCCGAACCGATCACGCCGACTTTTCTGATCATTGCCGCCATCTTGCCATCTCACCGGGCCTGAACCGCGCAGACTTCGGTTCGCCCATTCTTGCACAAACACCCGCCGAAGTCCGTCGCCTGGCGAGCATTCTTTAGTCGTCAGCGGCCGAGCTTACCCAGTTCTTCGGTGAGTTCGGGGACCGCCTCATACAAGTCGGCCACCAGGCCGTAATCCGCAACCTGGAAAATCGGAGCATCCGCATCCTTGTTGATCGCGACGATCACCTTGGAGTCCTTCATGCCGGCGAGATGCTGGATCGCTCCGGAAATGCCGATGGCGATGTAAAGCTCCGGCGCCACGACCTTGCCGGTCTGGCCGACCTGCCAATCGTTCGGCGCGAAGCCTGAATCCACCGCCGCCCGCGATGCACCGACGCCGGCGCCGAGCCTGTCCGCCAGCGGCTCGATATACTTGGTGAAGTTGGCGCTGCTCCGCATGCCGCGGCCGCCGGAGACGATGACCCTGGCCGAGGCCAGCTCCGGGCGATTGTTCCTGGCGACACGCTCGCCGACGAAACTCGACAGGCCCGGGTCGGCGGCTGCGGCGACGGCCTCCACCGGAGCGCTACCGCCTTCCCCGGTCGCGGCGAAAGTCGAACTCCGAACCGTGATGACCTTTTTGGCGTCCCTGGACTTGACCGTCTGGATCGCGTTGCCGGCATAGATCGGCCGCTCGAACGTATCGGGCGCGACCACCTTGATGATCTCCGAGATCTGCATCACGTCGAGCAGCGCGGCGACGCGCGGCATCACGTTCTTGAAGCGCGACGTCGCGGGCGCAACGAACGCGTCGTAACCCGGCGCCAGCGAGCGGACCAGCGCGGCGAGCGGCTCGGCGAGATCGTGGGCGTAGGCCGGGGCGTCCGCGAGCAGCACTTTCGCGACCCCGCTCAGTTTCGCGGCCGCCTCGGCGGCACCCCTGGCGTTTTCACCGGCGACAAGCACGTCAACCGGCGCGCCAAGCTGGGCGGCCGCGGTCAGCGCCTTGGTGGTCACATCCTTCAGTGAAGCGTGGTCGTGTTCGGCAAGCAGCAACGTGGTCATCAGATCACCCCGGCTTCGTTCCTGAGCCTGGACACCAGTTCGGCGACGTCCTTGACCTTGACGCCGGCCTTGCGGCCCGGAGGTTCGGTTGTCCTGAGGACTTCGAGGCGCGGTGCGAGATCGACGCCGTACAGTTCGGCGGCCCTCTCCACGATCGGCTTCTTCTTCGCCTTCATGATGTTCGGAAGGCTGGCGTAGCGCGGTTCGTTGAGCCGGAGGTCCGTCGTCACGATCGCCGGCGCCTTGAGGCGGACCGTCTGCAGACCGCCGTCGATTTCGCGCGTCACCTTGAAGTAGGCCCCGTCGACTTCAAGCTTCGACGCGAAGGTCGCCTGCGCCCATCCGAGCAGTCCCGCCAGCATCTGGCCGGTCTGGTTCGAATCGTCGTCGATGGCCTGCTTGCCGAGAATGATCAGACCGGGGCCTTCCTCTTCGACAACGGCCTTGAGAATCTTTGCAACCGCCAACGGTTCGACCGGCGCCTCGGACCGAACCAGGATGCCGCGATCGGCGCCCATCGAAAGGCCGGTGCGGATCGTTTCCGCGGCTTGGGCGGGTCCGATCGACACCAGCACGACTTCGCTCGCCTTGCCGGCCTCTTGAAGGCGCAGGGCTTCCTCGATCGCGATCTCATCGAACGGATTCATCGACATCTTGGCTTTGGCAATGTCAACGCCAGAGCCGTCGCTTTTGACCCGGATCTGCACGTTGAAATCGACAACCCGCTTGACCGGCACCAGAATCTTCATCGCCCCTCTCTCGAACCGAGCTTTGGCTGGATCAACTAGAGCATTTTCCGGCGAAGTGGATACCGGTTCGCCGCGAAAAAATGCGACCAGACAATAATTTCTGGAGCATGGTCCGATGCAACTTGATCGGATCATGCTCCAGAAATGTGTGCTTCGGCGCGGAACCTAAAGGTCCCGTTTCCGGTGGTCAACGCGCGACGGGCAAAAATCGCAGTCCTGATAGCGTTTTCGAGCGAAGCGCCGACCTGGGATCGGCCTGATCCGCGTCACGACAACGTGTCACCTGTTTTGTCCGGGGACCCAGAGCACATCACGCGCGCCCTTGTCATTCATAAACCGGCTGGCCACGAACAGAAAATCCGACAACCGATTCATGTATTGGACCGCGGCATCGTTGACCGGCTCACCCGGCCGCGACGCGAGTTCCACCATCATGCGCTCCGCGCGGCGGCAGATGGTTCGCGCCAAGTGCAGATATGCCGCGGCGGGCGTCCCTCCCGGTAGCACGAACGATGTCAGCTCAGACAGACCGGTGTTGAGTCTGTCGATATCATTTTCCAGACGCACCACCTGGCTGGATAATACACGCAACCGTTCGGCTTTGCCTTCGCGCTGGGGCACTGCTAGGTCGGCGCCGAGGTCGAAGAGATCGTTCTGGATGCGGCCCAGCATCCCGTCCAGATCAGGCGCGCCGGAAAGATGAAGCCGTACCACGCCGATGGCGGCGTTGGTTTCATCGACGGTTCCGTAGGCGCCGACGCGGAGATCGTATTTCGGGCGGCGCTCCCCGGTGCCGAGCGCGGTGGTGCCGTCATCGCCGGTACGCGTATAGATGCGGTTGAGAACGACCATCAATCCTGCCCGTGCCGGGCTATCAATCCGTCACTGTCCCATCATCCAGATCGTCACCATGGTGATGACAATCGCAACGAACTGCAGGAAAACCCGCATCCGCATCAGTTTCTGCGAGCGGTTGGGACTACCGCCGCGCATCATATTGACCAAGCCCATCAACAATACGGCGGCGACCGAGGCCACCGCGACGGGGACCAAAACCATGCTCAGGAATATCGTCATGGGTCATACATAACACCGCAGCCACGGCTGCGCCATGACCTCGCGAAGAATTCGACCCCACGCAACGATCTGGCCTTTTATGTATTGATATCAGATAGTAACCGGTGTCGGCGAAGCGCCCTCCGACCTTGACCGGGGTAAAACGTGAGACAAATCCGCTACGCCTACCGGATCGGAACGGACGCCTTCTACACGTTCCTTGCCGACGATGGCTGGGCGATCGCAAGCCATATCGCGCTGTCCACACTGATGGCGCTATTCCCGTTTCTGATCGTTCTGACGTCGCTGGCGGGCTTCTTCGGGTCCAAGGAGCTTGCAGACCAGGCGGCCGAACTGATGCTCCAGATCTGGCCGGACCAGGTCGCCAAGGCGTTGTCCGGCGAAATCCACGACGTGCTGACGACGACGCGAGGCGACGCGCTGACCGTCGGCGCCGTGCTGGCGGTCTATTTCGCATCGAACGGCGTCGAGAGCCTGAGGGTGGCGCTCAACCGCGCCTATGCGGTGATCGAGCAGCGCCGTTGGTACTGGCTGCGGCTGGAATCGATCGGCTATACACTGGTTGCCGCGGTGACGGCGCTGGCGATGGCGTTCCTGATCGTGCTCGGCCCGCTGATCATCGCTGCTGCGAGGCGTCACATCCCGCTGATCGTCGAATCGAACGAAAGCCTGCTCAACATCGCCCGCTACGGCATCACCGTGCTTGCGATGTTCATCGCGCTCGTGATCCTGCACGCGTGGCTGCCGGCGGGCCGGCGATCCTTCCTTCAGATCATCCCCGGCATCATTTTCACCATGCTGGCGTCGCTGGTCTCGGGCGTCGGCTTCGGTCTTTACCTTGCCCGCTTCGCCTACAACTACGTGACGATGTATGCGGGCCTGGCCTCGGTCGTCATCGCGCTGGTGTTTCTCTACTTCATCGCCGCGATCTTCGTGTTCGGCGGCGAATTGAACGCGGCCATCATCAAGTCACGGCTGCCGCGCGGCGTTTCGCTTCAAGCAGCGCAGTCGCTAAAGCGCGGGGAGAAACCGGTTTGACGAGGAACGCATCGCCGCCGGCCGCGCGCGATGCCGCCTCGTCGTCGCTTCTGCCGGAGACGCCGATGATGGCGACACGTCCCGACGGCGCAGCAAGAGCCCGGATCCGCCTGATCGACTCGATCCCGCTGATGCCGGGCAGCACCATATCCATCAGCACCGCGTCAAAGCCCCCTTGAGCGATGCGCCCGACGGCATCCTCCCCTCGCCCGACGAACTCGGCCTGATGGCCAAGCTCGGTGAGAATCGCGTTGAGCACGACGCGGCCGAACGGATTGTCCTCGACGCTGAGAACCCGCAGTCCGTCCGAAAAAGCCGATGCCGCATCGAGGTCGTCGCCAGGGGCTGTCACCGGCCCCGCGGCCGACGCCAGCAGCACGGTGAGGGTGAAGGTGGTGCCGCCGCCGCGCCGCTGCGCCACAGTGACGTCCCCGCCCATCGCGCGCGCCAGTTGCTTCACCGAGGACAGCCCGAGGCCGGCGCCGCCAAAGCGCGACGCAATCGAGACGTTGGCCTGCGAGAAGGGGCGGAACAACCGCTTGATCTCGGCGAGCGACACGCCGATGCCGCTATCGGAGACCGCAAAGGTGACGCCGATTTTTCCTTTCGGACGCGGCGACGCCGTGGCCAGAAGCACGACATCGCCCCGCTCCGTGAACTTGACGGCATTGTCGATCAGATTCTCCAGCGCCGCGCGCAGGCGAACGGGATCGCCGGTCACGAACGCCGGCAGTTCATCGGAAATTTCGACCGCCGAACGCAAGCCCCTGGCGGTGGCGCGGCCGGCGAGCGAATCCCCGGCGTTGCGCGCCAGCGCGCGCAGATCGAAGAAGTCCTGCCGCCCGCCCGGCGCGGACTGACGGCTTCGCGCCGCATCGACGAAGAGCGTCGCCAGACTGGCGAGATGATCGGCGCCGGCCTTGATGGTCTCGACCCAGCGCCGTTCGCGCTCACCGAGATCGGAGGTGGCGAGCAGGTCGCTGACGGCGAGGATTCCGGTGAGCGGGGTGCGTACTTCATGCGCGAACGCCGCCAGCGCGGTCTCGACGATGCCGGACGACGACTGCGCCGGCCGTCGCCTGACCTTCGCCGGCTCTGCAGCCTTCTTCGAACCGTGCGTTTTTGCCGGTCGCTTTTTAGGCTTGTGCGGCTTTTTCGGCTTATGCGGCTTGCGCGAGGCACGCGATGTCGGCGCCATGATGTCCTTCCCCCAACCCGCGCCAGCATGCCACGGCCCGGGCGCAGGAGTCACGCGGGCGGGTGTTGAACCCAAGCAAGCATTGCGGCATGCGGCAATTTCAGGGCAGGCCGATCAGTCTCCTGACTTCCCCGGCCGTCATCCCCCGGACGCGCAATTCCCGCAAGCCCGTCGCCGCCGATGACTTCGACAGCTTCTTGCCGGCCCCGTCCCGGATCAGATCATGGTGGCGATAGACCGGTCGCGGCAGGTCGAGGAGCGCTTGCAGCAGCCGGTGCACGGCCGTCGACCAGAACAGGTCCTGCCCGCGCACGACGTTGGTGACGCCTTGCAGGGCGTCGTCGACCACCACCGACAAATGATAGCTGGTCGGCGTATCCTTGCGCGCCAGAATGACATCGCCCCAGGCTTCCGGCCGCGCGACGACCTCGCCGGTCTCGCCGCCGGGACCGGAGCCCCGCTCGGTCCATGTAAGATTTCCCGCGAGCCTGCACGCCGCGTCCATGTCCAGCCGCAGCGCGAAGGGTGCACCGGATCGCAACCGCCGTTGCCGTTCACTGGCGGGAAGCGACTTTGCCGCGCCCGGATAGAGCGGCGCGCCGTCAGGATCGCGCAGCCAGATCCCCTCCGCCTCGCGTGCCTTCACCAGGGCCGCAATCTCGGCGCGACTCTCGAAACTCGGATAGAGCAACCCAAGCGCGGCCAGCCGGTCGAGCGCCGCGCGATAATCGGCAAGATGGTCCGACTGCCGCCGCACCGGCGTCTCCCAGGTTATCCCGAGCCAGCCGAGGTCTTCATAGATCGCCGCTTCGAATTCGGAGCGGCAGCGGGTCGCGTCGATGTCCTCGATCCGCAGCAGGAAACGTCCCCTGCTCCGCCGCGCGGCGTCGTAATTCAGCAGCGCCGAAAAGGCGTGCCCGAGATGCAGCAATCCGTTCGGCGATGGCGCAAAACGGAAAACGGGTGGCGGCATGACTTGGTGTTCCGTCATGGCCGGGCTTGTCCCGGCCATCCACGTCTTCGTACAATACGGAACGGACACGAAGGCAGATCAGCCACAAAAATTCCGGACCGCTCGAGGAGTGGATATGTTGCAAGACGTGGAGGGCGGGACAAGCCCGGCCATGTCGCGCTGTTTAAATGAACAATGACCGTCCACTTGCAAACCCAGTCCGACCTCGACGACGCCATCCGTGCGCTGGTGAAGCAGGACCCGCGATTGAAGCCAATCCTGGACCGCACCGGCCTGCCCGCCCTTCGGCGGCGCCAGCCGGGCTTCGAAGGTCTCGCCGCGATCATCTGCGGCCAGCAACTGTCCACTGCAAGCGCCGGAGCGATCTGGGGGCGGCTCAGCGCGGCGTTCACGCCTTTCGATCACGACGCGATCCGTAAAGCCCGCAATGACCGTCTCGGCCAGCTGGGGCTGTCGGCGGCGAAGATCGCCACGCTGAAACTTCTTGCCAGCGAGATCGCGGCGGGACGCCTCAACCTCGACGTGCTGGCCGAGGAGAATGCCGACGCCGCCCATGCCACGCTGGTCCGGCATCGCGGCATCGGACCTTGGACCGCCGACGTTTACCTGCTGTTCTGCCTCGGCCATGGCGATGCCTGGCCCGCCGGCGACGTCGCGCTTCAGGAAGCGATCAAAATCGGCCTCGGCCTGACGGCGCGACCTACGCCGCAGCAGATGGTCCCGCTCGGAGAACCGTGGCGACCCCTGCGCGGCGCCGCGGCGCATCTATGGTGGGCCTATTACAAGGTCATCAAGAGCCGCGAGGGCGTGGGTGCCGGGTCGAAGTGAGCCGGCCCGCCGCAGGACCGCAACCGTGGCCCGCCCGAAATGCCGGGCTTGTGCTCTTCACAATCCCGCCACGCTGCCTGTAGTATGCCGGCGCTGGCCGCCTCGGAGCCGAAGCGGCCTGACATTCAACTCGGGTGCGCTCGGCGAAACCGTTTGCGATCAGGGCGAGCGCGGTCATAACAGGATATTGGATGCATTTCCCGGTGTTCACCTGACCGGAAAAATGCTCTGGAGGCGCTGCTTGAACGCGCATGTCTCGCAAGGCGGCTGGCCGGTGCTGGTCCTGAACGCGGACTTTCGGCCGCTGAGTTACTATCCGCTGTCTCTCTGGTCGTGGCAGGACGCGATCAAGGCAGTGTTCCTCGATCGCGTCAACATCGTCGAACACTACGACCGCGCAGTGCGCAGCCCCTCGTTCGAAATTCAGCTTCCGAGCGTGGTGTCACTGAAATCCTTCGTCAAGCCGTCCATCCATCCCGCCTTCACCCGGTTCAACGTGTTCCTGCGCGACCGCTTCCATTGCCAATATTGCGGCGCGCCCGAGGATCTCACCTTCGACCACATCATTCCGCGCTCCAAAGGCGGCCAGACCACGTGGGAGAACGTCGTCGCCGCGTGCTCGCCTTGCAATCTGCGAAAAGGAAGCCTGACGCCGCACCAAGCGGGAATGTTTCCCCGCCAGGCTCCGTTCGCACCGACCGTGCATCAGTTGCATCGCAACGGCAGGCTGTTTCCGCCGAACTACCTGCACGAGAGCTGGCTGGACTATCTCTATTGGGACACCGAACTCGATCCATAGGCCTGCGCCGGAGTTTCTGTTAGGCGCAAGTCCTTCGAATTTCAGCGATGTCTCTCACTTCTCTTCTTTTTCGCCGCTGACGCTCTCGCATCAACCTCGCCAGGTTTCGCGATCGTACCAATCGTCGGTGGGGCTAAACACCTAAGCTGTATGGCCGGGATCAATATTCTTCGGAGTGTTCTTCTCCTGCTGCGGCACCATCCGCGCCGGGTCTTGCTGACCGGGAACTCCTCTCGGGCCGAACTTTTCCCGTTGAATATCATCCTCGCTCAGACGCGGCTTCCCATCGTCCAGTTGTCCGCTTCCCTTGTGACTTGTACTCATCGCTCGACACTCCTCAAAGAAAGGGCCGACCGCCGGTCACCGCGACCGTGGCACCCGAAACGTAGCTGGAGAGAGGATCGGCGAGCATGACATACGCCGTCGCAAGTTCCGCTGGCTGCCCTGCGCGTTTCATCGGCGTGTTCTTGCCGAAATTCTTCACCGCCTCCGGCGGCATCGTCGACGGAATCAACGGCGTCCAGATCGGCCCCGGTGCGACCGCATTGACCCGAATGCCCTTCTCAGCAAGCAATTGCGCAAGTCCGGCTGTAAAATTATGGATCGCCCCCTTGGTGGTCGCATAGGGAAGCAGCGTCGGATTGGGATCATCAGAGTTGATGGAGGCGGTGTTGATGATCGACGCGCCGGGTTTCATATGCGGGACGGCGGCCTTCGTCAGATAGAACATCGCATGGATGTTGACCCTGAAGGTCAGATCCCACTCCTGATCAGTGATATCCTGAAGGTCTTCGAACGTCGCCTGATGCGCGGCATTGTTGACGAGGATATCGATCCCGCCAAGCTCTGAGACAGCCCGCTCGATGATTGCCTGACAGTGCGCCGCATGCTGGATGTCGCCCCGGACCAATACCGCTTTCCGTTTTGCTTCTTCGACGAGTCTGGCGGTCTCGCGCGCGTCCTCGTCCTCATCGAGATAGGCAAGCAAGACATCGGCCCCTTCTCTGGCATAGGCGATCGCAACCGCGCGACCGATACCGCTATCGCCGCCCGTGATGACTGCTCGCTTTCCTGCAAGCCGGCCAGAACCTTCGTAAGTCGTCTCTCCATGATCCGGCGCCGGATTCATGCTTGAAGTATGGCCCGGCATTGACTGCTGTTGAGCCGGATAAGGCGGAGCGGGATAGGTGGTTTGCAGCATTGCAGCTCTCCGATTTCTCAGAATGAAGAAATCTTGTCCCGGCTTATCGTTCCCTGCGTGCGTTCCACGGCCCTTGAGTGCAATCGATCTCGTTACAGGGTCATCATAGAATGCTTTGTGCAGTTCGTCGGATAAAGCACACGATGCCCGCCTCGCTACGACCCTTTGAACAGCGTTATGACTGCCCAGATCGAACCGGCCGAAGCAAGCGAGGTGATGGAGGTCTGGTCTCTCTCACCAAACACCGCAATTCCCTGGCGCTGGAACCCTGAACCGAACCGCGAGTTGCAGATGGGCAACGAAACGACCTGAGGACTTCCCATGGCGAGGAAAGCGAAAAAGGCCACCAAGCGCCGCTATTCGAAAAGCTCAGGAAGCGATGTCGAGAAAGAGGTGCGCCGCTACAAAAAAGGGACCGCCAAAAGCGGGCCAGGCGGCAAGGGCGGTAAGGTGAAAAGTCGCAAGCAAGCAATCGCTATCGGCCTGTCAAAGGCCCGAAAAAAGGGAAAGAAAGTACCCAAGAAGGCGGCATCCAAGAAGAAGGCTTCAAAGAAGAAGTCGTGATCTGATGCTGCACGCTGTTAGCGAGCTAACCAGTATTGGTCTTTTTTCGACGCGCAAAAGCGTCAGTTGACGCCTTGCCGGGATCTTGCTCATTCTCCTCGCGCCGCTTCGGGGGCTCGTTTGTTCGCTTCATTGAATCCGCGCCGGATGGTTCCGGCATCACCTTTGCCGGGGAACGCTCGGCGGATTTTCCGTTGTCCGAAGTCGTCAGCGCATCCATCAGTCCGTGTAGCGATGGCGGTGCGGCGCCCGACCCGATTTCAGCCATATGGCTGTAAGCATCCGCCATCCGGTTCAACCGGTCACGGACTTTCGGATCCTTTTCCCGTTTCGCAAGTTCGTGCAGGTCATCCGCCTGGCGGGTCAGTTCCTTAATTTCGACCATGGCCCACCTCTCAGGTACACCTCTGACTAACGTGACTAACGTCGGGGATCATGGAGCGGTTGCTTCGATTGGTAGATTTGGACCGTGACGTCGGGAACATAAGTTGGTCTCTCCGGCCACCGTTTGTAATGCATTGGCGATGTCGATACCGCCGCGCCCCTTAACGCCGAAACGTCGCGAAGGAACACCCGGGGCCGCACCGAATTGAAGTTATCGCACCTTTTGAAGTTATCGCATCCTCGGAGAATGCATATGGCAGCCTCTCATGCTCCTCCGGCGACGGCCATGGCGTCAGGTCGGAGCGCATCGCCCATGCAGAAGGTTTCCGTTGCACTGCTTATCAACGGCGACAGGACGCAACTGGAGATCGCACCCTGGACGACGCTGCTGGACGCGTTGCGCGACCGGTTGCATCTTACAGGCACGAAGAAGGGTTGCGACCATGGTCAGTGCGGCGCCTGCACTGTGTTGCTGAACGGGCGACCGATCAATGCCTGCCTCACGCTCGCGGTGATGCATGATGGCGCTGAAATCACCACGGTCGAGGGTCTTGCTCGTGATGGGGTCCTCCATCCGGTGCAGCAGGCCTTTATCGATCACGACGCCTTTCAGTGCGGCTACTGCACGTCGGGACAGATCTGCTCGGCGGTTGCTCTACTCCGCGAGGGCAGGGCCAGAACGCGTGACGAAATCCGCGAGACAATGAGCGGCAACATCTGCCGCTGCGGCGCCTATCCCAACATTGTGACGGCCATCGAAGAGGCAATGAAGGCGACATGAACAGCTTTCAGTATTCGCGGGCACAGGACATCGCCGACGCCGTGAGACAGTCCGCCGCCGACAGTTCGGCCAGGTTTATCGCCGGCGGCACCAACCTCGTCGACCTGATGAAATACGACGTCGAGCGGCCGACCCGACTGATCGATATTTCTCATCTGCCGCTGCGAGCGGTGGAAGAGACGTCGAACGGAGGACTTCGCATCGGCGCACTGGTGCTGAATTCGGATCTCGCATGGCACCCACAGGTAAAAGATCGTTATCCGCTCCTGTCGAGCGCCATTCTCGCGGGTGCTTCGACGCAGCTACGCAACATGGCGTCGACGGGCGGTAATCTGTTGCAGCGAACGCGTTGCCTGTACTTCTATGACGTCGCGACGCCGTGCAACAAACGCAAGCCGGGCAGCGGATGCTCGGCCATCGGCGGCGTCAACCGGATCAATGCCATCCTCGGAACCAGCGAGGCTTGCATTGCAACCCATCCGTCCGACATGTGCGTCGCGCTGGCGGCGCTCGATGCTACTGTTCATGTCACAGGCCCTCACGGTGTACGCACGATCCCGATGGCGGATTTCCATCGCCTGCCCGGCGATACGCCGGAGCGCGACACAAATCTCGAATCCGGAGAGATCGTTACCGCGGTCGAGCTTCCCGCGCACGGCTTCCGCACCAACTATACCTATCTGAAAATCCGCGATCGGCTGTCATATGCCTTCGCGCTGGTCTCTGTCGCAGCCGCGCTTGAGATCGATAATGGCGCCATTCGCCAGGCGCGACTGGCGCTCGGCGGGGTCGCCCACAAGCCCTGGCGCGATCCGGAGGCCGAGGCAGTTTTGGCGGGACAACCCGTCGAGCAGGATACGTTCGCCAGGGCGGCGAAGGTCATCCTGCGTGATGCAAAGGGATACGGCCATAACGATTTCAAGATTGATCTCGCGCAGCGGACCATCATTCGCGCGCTGAATCAGGCTGCGCAAGGCACGCCGCAATCCCAATCGGACAAGAGAATCGCGTGAGCGAAAACACAATACATCCGGAGTGGAAGGCATGCGGATCGCCAGAACTCGATCGCCGCACCCTGCTCCGGGGTGCCGCCGCATTCGGCATTCTCGGAAGCGGAACATCGCCCAGGGCCGCAATCGCCGAAACGATTGAGCCGATCAGACAAGCGAGTGCATCGATGACCAACTATATCGGTACGGCAACATCCCGCGTCGACGGACGGGACAAAGTCACCGGTGTCGCGCGCTATGCGGCGGAATTCGGCGCACCCGATCTTGTCCACGCCAGCATCGTGACTTCTCCAATCGCAAAAGGTCATATCAAGCGGATCGACAGGGCCCGCGCAATGGACGTTGAAGGCGTCATCGCCGTGCTCACGCACCAAGATCGTCCGGCGATGGCCGATAGCGACAAAGCCTACAAGGACGACGTTGCGCCGGAGGAAGGCTCCCCGTTCCGACCGTTGTATGACGACCGTATCCAGTTCAGCGGCCAGCCGGTCGCGCTGGTGCTGGCCGAGGATTCTGAAACCGCCAGCTACGCCGCGTCCCTCATCGATATCACCTATGACGAGGAGCCGCATGTCACCGACTTCGCTCGAGCGCGCGACAAGGCCGTTGCACTCGATGCACCTGCGAAGCCACGGGGCGATGCGGCGAGCGCCTTCGCGACGTCCGATGTCCGGCATCACGCCGACTATTTTGTCCCCATCGAGCACCACAATCCGATGGAGCTGTTTGCCTCCACCGCCATCTGGAACGATGGAAAGCTGACCGTCTACGACAAGACCCAGGGTGTGCAGAACGTTCATGGCTATCTGTGCCGCGTATTCGAATGCGATCCCGACGATATCCGCGTCGTGTCGCCTTTTGTCGGCGGCGCGTTCGGATCGGGCTTGCGCCCCGCCTATCAGGCGGCTCTCGCCGTGCTGGCCGCCCGGGCGGTCCATCGCTCGGTGCGGCTCGTGCTGACGCGTCAACAGATGTACGCACTCGGCTACCGGCCGGCGATGATCCAGCGCATCCAGCTCGGGGCAACGGCGGATGGCGCCCTGAATGCGATTGCCCACGACGCGGTGACTTCGACATCCCGATATGAGGACTTTCATCGGAACGAGACGACCTGGTCGAGCCTGCTCTACAAGAGCGAAACGGCCAGCTACCAGCACAAACTCGCCCACCTCGATCTTGCCACCAGTTGCGACATGCGGGCGCCAAGCGCCGCGACCGGCGTCTATGCGCTGGAAGCAGCGATGGATGAATTGGCGGTTGCGCTCGGGATGGACCCGGTCGAACTCCGGCTGACATGCTATTCCGATCGAGATCAACGCACCGGGCTGCCCTTCAGCAGCAAGAACCTGCGTGAATGCTACCGCCGGGGTGCGGAGGCTTTCGGCTGGGACCGACGTAGCGGAGCGCCGCGCTCAATGCGGGAAGGCCGGGAGTTGATCGGCTGGGGCATGGCGACCGGCGTGTGGGAAGCCTTACAAATGCCGATCACCGTCCGCATCGCTCTTACATCGAACGGCCATGCCGAAGTGTCATGCGCTACCGCCGACATCGGCACCGGAACCTACACGATCATGACGCAAGTGGCCGCCGACGTGCTCGGCCTTCCGATCGAGGCGATCTCGATCAAGCTCGGCGATTCCACGCTCCCGCAGTCGCCGGTGGAAGGTGGATCGTGGATGGCGGCCTCGGTCTCGAATGGGATTGTCACCACCGGCAAGGCGATCCGGGACGACCTTCTGAAACTGGCGCAACATATCCCCGGCTCGCCGTTCAAAGGCTTGAGCAACGACGAGGTGATGCTTGTCGACGGCGCAATCACATCGCGCGCCAATAGGCGGGACGCCATTGCGATCGCCGACGTGGTGCGTGCGGCATCGATCGACCGGATTGAACGCAAAGAGCAGACCACCTTCGCCAAGGACAAGGCCCACGCGCACAATACCCACTCGGCGATCTTTGCGGAAGTGAGGGTCGATGAGGACATCGGCGTGATCCGCGTCGCCCGTATCGTCAGCGCCGTGGCGGCAGGACGCATCCTAAACCCCAAGACCGCCCGCAGCCAGATCATGGGCGGAATGGTATGGGGCATCGGCATGGCCTTGCATGAGGAAACGCTGATCGACCATCGCCTGGGGCGGATCATGAATGCCAATATCGCCGAGTATCATGTCCCGGTGAATGCCGACGTTCACGACATCGATGTGATCTTCGTCGACGAGCAGGACGACTTCGTCAACCCGATGGGAATCAAAGGGCTTGGAGAGATCGGCATCGTCGGCGTCGCAGCCGCGATTGCCAATGCCGTTTATCACGCAACCGGCGTGCGCGTGCGCGATCTTCCGATCACGCTCGACAAACTGACACGAACAGCCTGAGCCGCCGGCCTCTTCCGGGGAGATTGATCGGTCCCGAGACCGAATAGCAGGAACATCGCGATGGCGAGGATTCGCATCGGTACGTCAGGCTGGCACTACACATCGTGGCGCGGCGCCTTCTTTCCCTCCGGATTGATGGTGAAACACCAGCTTTCCTACTATGCCTCCCAATTTGGAACGGCCGAACTCAACGGCGTGTTCTACCGAACACCTTCAACGCAGACGGTGGAATCCTGGCATGATCTGACCGGATATGATTTTGTCTTTGCCTGGAAGGCCTCCCGCTTCATCACCCATTGGAAGCGTCTGTCGGATGCCTCGGCGGACAGCGTGAAGCTCCTTGAGCAACGCCTTTCCCTGCTGGGTGGAAAAGCCGGGCCCGTGCTATTCCAACTCCCTCCAAATATGAAAGCGGATCAGGAACGATTGGCGCGATTCCTCAAACTCCTTCGCAGGAAACGACGATATACATTCGAATTTCGTCACCCGAGCTGGTATGCGCCGGAGACCATGCGGCTGCTGGCCGATCGCAATATCGCGCTTTGCATTTCCGATCATCATGACGCGCCATCGCCGTGGGAGCGCACGGCCGATTTCCTCTATGTTCGCGGGCATGGGCCTGAAGGACGCTACAAGGATCACTACAGCCAGCAAACGTTGCGCGACTGGGCCGCCAGCTTCCTGACATGGAAGCGGAGTGGCTTCGATGTCTATGCTTACTTCGACAACGATCAGAAAAGCGCGGCTCCCGCCGATGCGCTTCATCTGAAACAACAATTATGACGATCGCACGTCTCCCACCGCGATCCTGCTTCTTGTCTGCCAGCCCACCTTCACATGATCACAGCCGGTCCCGAAGCCCCGAGATACCATCCTTGGATGCGCAGTGGTCACAACAATAGAACACGCCCTCTTGCTCCAGGCCATGTCCCACTATTCGTGTCCCGCAATGCTTGCATGCTGGCGCTAGTGCGTGAATCGCGCATTCAAAGCTGTCGAACGTATGGGTCTGGCCATTCATAGTGACCTGAAAGGCCTTGTCATAGTCATTGCCGCAAGTTTCGCATGTCGTCATCTAAATCTCCTCAGGAAAGCATGGACGGAGCTTCCGCTGCTCCCGGCAACATTCGAATCGGAACGTGCGGACCGCCAGCATGTTCCCGAAAATCGGAAAACCTCGGCTTCCCCCCCCCCCCCGCTATCGTTCAGGTCTCCATACCAATGAGAGCAGCGCCGGAATCCATGCACCGCAGTTCGACATTGCTGAGCGCACCGATCGCGGTGAACTGCGCGGCTCGGATGCCGTTCGCCTCAATAAACGTCTTCGGGCAGGCCGTGCACTTCATCGCCAGTTTCGGGGGAATGACCGCAGCGGTTCACTGCCCGTTTGCCATCATTCAAAGTCGAGGGATATCCGGTTTCCGGAGCGCGTGCTTTCGACCCCCCGCGTCCCGATCTCGCAATAGCGAGATCGGCGGCGCTGCGCAGGCGCTCGAGCCATGCAATAACAGCGGCCGCCCGACTGCGTCATGATCGGGCCGATTGATCAGCCAGGGCGCCCGAACTGAAAGCGCCGGCGTCTCGCTTCGTCGTTTCATTCCGACGGTAGTTATGTAAAGCTGCCGCCTCCAATTGAGACGTTTGTCAGCCGTGACCGACCAGGCCGTGACCGACCAGAAGGCGGAAGACCCGGAAAACAACAACGAAGCTTTTCCATTTCACGGAGGTGAAATGGGAAAGCTTATTCGCGCATTCGATTGGTCCACAACCAGCCTGGGCCCGATTTCGAGCTGGCCTGCGCATCTGAAGTCCGTCGTCGGCTTGATGTTACCCGCGAAGGCAGAAATCGTGCTGTTTTGGCACCCCGAACTGGTAGCGTTGTATAACGATGCCTACGCTCCGACCATCGGCGACAAGCATCCAAGGGCGCTGGGACGACCAGCGCGGGAGAACTGGGCCGAACTGTGGAACGATCTTGAACCGTTATTGAGGCGGGTTCTAACAACCGGCGACACGGTGTCGGCGAAGGATCGCCCGTTCTATATCGAGCGACGCGGCTATCCGGAAACCGTTTACTTTGATATTTCCTACTCACCGGTCCACGACCCATCCGGCACCGTCGATGGCGTTCTGTGTATCGTCGAGGAAACAACACAACGGATTGCCGCCGAGAAGGCATTGGCGAGGACAGAAGAACGCCTCTCCTACGCCCTCCACGCTGCCGGCATGATCGGGACGTTCGATACCGACCTCCGAACAGACACCGTCTATTCGGATGCCCGTTTCGCGGCCATGTTCTCCTTGGATCCCCAGAAGGGCGAAAGCGGCGCTCCGCTCGCCGACTATCTCGCGGGTATTCATCCGGATGACGTTGAGCGGGTGAGCCAAGCTATACAGCAAGCGATTGCCACGGGAGAAAAATGTCTCCTGGAATATCGCGTCATAAGCCAGGACAAGACAATCCATTGGCTCGAAGTGCACGGTCAGTGTCTTTACGATGAGGCCGGCGAGCCCTGGCGGATGTCCGGCGTCGCGGTTGATATCAGTGACCGCAAACGAGCCGAGCTGGCGAGCGCGCGCCTCGCTGCCATCGTCGAATCGTCCGGCGATGCGATCGTCAGCAAAAACCTCGATGGCATCATCACCAGTTGGAATGTCGGAGCCGAACGGCTGTTTGGCTACCAGGCTCAAGAAGTTGTCGGCAAACCCATTACCATTCTGATCCCGGACAACCGACAGGACGAAGAACCCGCTATACTGGCGCGACTTCGCAAGGGCGAGCGGGTCGAGCATTTCGAGACAATTCGAAGGCGGAAAGACGGCAGCCTGGTCGAGCTATCCCTGACGATCTCACCGATCAGGGACAATGACGGCCGCATCATCGGCGCTTCGAAAATCGCCCGCGACATCACCGAGCGCAAGGCGGCCGAGCGGATGCATACCACGCTGCTGCGTGAAATGAAGCACCGGCTGAAAAACAACCTTTCGACCGTGCTGGCGATCGCGCGACAGAGTTTTCGCGGCATTGGGGCTGAAAGCGAGGATTTTCGGAAATTCGAGGCGCGTCTGCTTGCGCTGTCGAACGCTCACGATCTGATTACCCGGGAAAATTGGGATAGCGCAGAACTGAAGGATGTCGTGGCGCAAATGCTGACGATGCATGGACGCCAGCGGTTTGAGATCGATGGGCCGGACCTGCGGCTCTCGCCGAAATCCGCGCTGGCTCTCACGCTCGCGCTCCATGAATTGGCGACAAACGCCGCCAAGTATGGCGCGCTTTCGGTCCCCACCGGCAGGGTCATCATCAAGTGGAGCATCAAACACAAAAGCTCTCCCGAGCTTATTTTCCGTTGGCAGGAGCAGGATGGTCCGGAAGTGTCGCCTCCGAGCCGAAGGGGATTCGGTTCGCAGCTGATCGAGCGTGTGCTGGCCATCGAGCTCAAAGGTGAGGTTCGAATTATTTACGATCCAGCCGGAATTATTTGCGAAATCGACGCTCCGCTATCCGCTGAATGGGAGGAGACTCCGCAAATATAGTCGGCATCTGATCGCCGGCCCGGCACATCGGACGCGGGGTGCGGGGCGGTTCCCCAACATGCGGAGCCGATCCCGCCGCTTTCACAGCGAACATTTGAGGTCTAGGATCGTTGTGCAGTGACTTCTGTTCAACAACAGACCGTCGCCCGAATTCGCGTGGAACGGAGAATTCGCATGGCCTCATTGACGGAATGGAAGGTGCCGGCCGCCGCGCAGCCGCGCCGCGACGACTACCAATTCGATCTGGACCGCGCATTGTCCGCCGTGGTCGGACTGCATTCGATCATTCCCCCCGACGCCTTCACCGCACACACCCTCGGCGAGGAGCGCGCGGGCAACGGTGTCGTGATCGACGACGGCCTGGTTCTGACCGTCGGATACCTCATCACCGAAGCTGACAGCGTGTGGCTTCACCTCGCCGACGGCCGCGTGGTGCAGGCGGACGTCCTCGGCGTCGATCGCGAGAGCGGCTTCGGTTTGCTGCAGGCGCTCGGCCGCCTCGACCTCGAACCGCTGGCGCTGGGTTCGTCCGCCGCAACCGCAGCGAATGACAGGGTTGTGGTGGGCGGCGTCGGCGGCAGGACCCGCTCGCTCGCCGGCCGTATCGCCGCCAAGCAGGAATTCGCCGGCTACTGGGAATACCTGATCGACGACGCCATCTTCACCCACCCGGCCCATCCCAACTGGGGCGGAGCCGGGGTGATCTCGGCCGCGGGCGAACTGATCGGGATCGGCTCGCTGCAACTCGAGCGCGAGAACGGCGGCCAGACCGAACATCTCAACATGAGCGTTCCGATCGATCTGCTGAAGCCCGCACTCGACGACCTGCGAAAATCCGGGCGGGTCAACAGGCCGGCCCGCCCCTGGCTCGGCATCTACGCCGCCGAGATCGAAGACAAAGTCGTCACGGTCGGGATTGCGCCGAAGGGACCGGCGGCCCGCGCCGAACTCCGCACCGGCGACGTGATCCTCGCAGTGAAAGGCGACAAGGTGTCGGACCCGGCGCAGTTCTACCGGAAATTATGGGCGCTCGGTCCCGCGGGCGTCGACGTGCCGCTGACGCTTTATCGCGAGGGTGACATCTTCGACGTGGTGGTGGCGTCGATCGACCGCGACCGGATGCTGAAGAAGCCGCGATTCCACTAAAGCGTTTTCAAACGAAGTGGATGCCGGTTGGCGTGAAGCAAGCACATCGGATCAAAATCAGAGGATTCAAAATCAGAGGATTCCGCTTCCGATTCGATCACAAGCGAGGCTCAACGCGTCGCGACGATGACCCTCAGTGCGATGGGATCGGCCTCATCCCGCTTTATTGCGGCGACGCGCCCGGCGGAATGCCGAGCAAACCCGCCAGACGCGCGCGAGGTGCTACGAGGTCGGCGAGCGTATATCCTTCAAGCACCTCCATGAACGCATCACGCGCCCGTTGCAGCGCGCGCTTGAGCACGCAACTCGGGTTGATCGTGCAAGGCACGTTGGTCGGCTTCAAGCACGACACGATCGCCATGTCCGGCTCCGTGGTGCGAATAACCTCGGCAAGGCTGATCGCCTCGACCGGCCTGGCGAGGCGCAACCCGCCGCCCCGGCCGCGCACCGTCTCGATGTATCCGGCCACGCCGAGCTGATGGACCACCTTCATCAGGTGAGCCTCGGAAATATCGTAGCTTTCGGCGATCGCGGCGATAGTCGACAGCCCGTCGGACTTGAGCGCGAGGTACATCAGCACCCGCAATGCGTAATCCGAATAGGTGGTGAGGCGCATGCATGTCTCCCGAAAGAGCGGTCACGCAAAAGCTATATTTTAAATATTGCTTTTAGGCAACCACGGATGTATAGCGGTGACCATCCTTTGAACGGAGGGCTCCATGAGTTCGGGTCACGCCACAATCAGCGATAGCATCGCAAAGCCTTTTCTGCTGCCGGGAACCGTTGTCTGCAACGTTCTCGGAATCCACGGCAAGAACCCGGGCGATTATTCCAACCTGGTCCGCATGTTGATCAATTCGTTGATCTGGACTGTGGCCGGGGTCATCGTTATGGCTTTTCTCGCATGAACAGCGCACCGCAAAAAATGGATCATGTGTCAGAGGACGGCATCGTCCAACTGGTCGACGCCTTTTATACGAAGGTGCGCGCCGATCCGGAGCTGGGGCCGATCTTCGAAAACAAGATCAGGGACAACTGGCCCCATCATCTGGAGAAGATGTACGCGTTCTGGTCGTCGGTGATGCTGACTACCGGCCGCTACAAGGGTAATCCCATGATGAAACACATGGTAATCCCTGGCCTGAGGCCGGAGCTGTTCACCCAGTGGCTCGCGCTGTTCGACGAGACCTGCCGCGAGTTGTGCGAAGATCCGATCCGCGCCGCTTTCATGGAAAAGGCCGAACGCATCGCCGAGAGCCTGAAAATCGCGGTATTCTACCGGCCCGACCGGCCGTGGCCGCCGCAGGCGTCGGCCGGCCTGACCTGACGCCGCGTCACTTCCTGTCGCGGGCCGCCTTGCGCGCGTCCGCGATGGCCTGGTCGAACTGGACCATGGTCAGCGGGCCGGGAACACGGAATTTTCCGATAATGAACGCCGGCGTTCCTTTGAATCCGAAAGCGGTCGCCTGAGCGTTGTTGCGCTTCAGAATGGCATCGATCGCGCCGGCGTTGGCGGCCATATCCTTGAGGGCGCGGTCGACGTCGATCCTTGCACCACTCAGCAACTCGCGAATGCGCGGCTCCGTCAACCGTGAACTGGTGCTCATCAGCGCCTCGTGCGCGGCGGCGAACTTGCCCTGGTACTTCGACGCCAGCGCCAGACGCGACGCATAGACCGAGACGGGCCCGAGAATCGGCCAGTCCTTGAAGATCATCCGGACCTTGCCGTCGTCGTAAACCACCTGCGCAAGCTCCGGCGCGAGCCTGCGGCAGTACGGACAATTGTAATCGAAAAACTCGACGATGGTGACGTCGCCGTGCGCATTGCCCGCCGGCGGAATCTCCGGATCGCGCAATACGGCGGTCTCGGTCAGAACTTCGTCGGAGGTGACGGCGCGCGCGGGGGCGAGCCCCAGACCCGCCATCGCCGCGCCAAAGCCGAAAGCGCCGAGCATCCGGCGCCTGGTTGTCGGGGTGCCGATCCCGCCTCGCGATTCGAGCATTCGGATCAGACGCCCTTCAGCCGCTTGGTGCATTCGCTGTAGTAGCCGCCGCCCTTCATGATCCACTTCAATCCGCCATTGGCATTGTTGGTCTTGTTGGTTCTGTATTGATCGAGGCAGGTATGCTCCCGCGCCTTGCCCGCGGACTCGTTGGCATATTTCGGCGACACCGCCGACGGGAAGACTGCGTTGCCGGCCGGCGCGGCAGGCGCCGCCGCGGTCTTCGGGGCAGGCGCCGACGCGGCCGCAGGTGCCGCCGGAGCCGCAGCAGGCGTTGTGGCAGTGGCGGCGGTGGCTCCCGCTCCGCACTCCGCTTTGCGGAAGTCTTTCCACTTCTGGCCATTGAGCGTGCCGGCGGATTTCGCGGCCTGATATTTCGCGCTGCATTCCTGCACGGTCAACGCACTGGCGGGCAACGCCGAAAGCGCAAGCAGGCCGGACGCCGTCAGCGCGCCGAGCAACTTCAAATGACTTGTCATGTCTGTCCTCCCGGGACATCGAGGTGGGACCGATATCCTAGCGCATGATCCGCTAAAGTGTGAGTGGTTTGGCGAAAAGATCATACGCATTCCCAATATTCGGACGCGACCGGCAGTCGTTTCAACGGCGCGCCTGAATCCGCGAAAAAAATGGCTGCGTGTTTCAGTAAACCCGTAGCCATTCATTCACCGTTCAGTCGGGCTCCGCGACGGTGATGGTCTCATCAACCCGAGGACTTCCCATGACCCTGTCTTCCCGTATCATCGCGATCGCCGCCGCATCGCTGCTGCTTGGCGGAACGGCTTTCGCACAAATGGCTGCGCCCACGACGCCCGCACCGGCATCAAAGATGGCACCCTCCGCCAAGAAGGCCGAGAAGCCGCGCACCGCGGCTTCTCTCGAATGCTCGAAGGAAGCCGACGCCAAAGGCCTGCACGGCAAGGAGCGCAAGAAATTCCGTTCCGAATGCAAGGCCAAGGCTGCCAAGCCAAACTGATCCGGCGCGTCCGACGGTGTCGGCCGGTCACCGACCTCCGACACTGTCGGGCTTGCCGTTACGCAGGCGGCGCGCGCCGTTGAGCCGTTTCAGGGACTACCTCACCTTACCTGCCAGCGCTGCGACGCCCCATCCAGCGAGCGCCGCCATCAACAGCGATATCAGCGCGTTGTATCCGGCAAGCGACAGGCCGAGAAAGCGCCACTGCACCTCATCGCAACGCACGACCCTGACATTATCGAGGTTATCGAGCAGGCCGGCCTTGCCGAGATCGAGCACCGGCCCGGTGCAATCGGTCGGTCCCGGCCAGTAGCCCCATTCGACGCCGGCGTGATAGGCGCCGAGCCCGGCATTGCCGAGCGCCACCAGCGCGAGAACGACGAGACCGGGCATGATCAGGCAGCGCGGCGCGCCCTTCGCTGCGATAAACGCCACGAACAGACTGAGGGGAATCGCAAGATAGTAGGCATAACGCTGCTCGAGGCAGAGCGGACACGGCAAAATCTTCAGCACCAGTTGGAAATACCACGCGCCTGCGATCGTCGCCGTGGCGATGAAGGCCACCGCCAGTGATACCGCGAAGGCGGTTTTTTTCCCGCGGGCCGCAGGGGTGGTTGTCGCGGCGGCGTCGGGGGTCATGGCGGGGCTCCGGCTGGCTGCTTCGCTTGCGCTCATCACGATGATCGATCCAAAATCATGAAGGTGATCGATTCCAATATTCTCAAGCGGGATGCGGGAGGAGAACCGCACCACACTTTGCTCATCCCACTCAAGACGTCGTAACCTCGCGCCTCGGCTCTGTCGAGCGGACGGTCGTCATGCCGCGTGGTTTCGGCTATCCACGCCTGAGCGACACGCACGCCGGGTTGACCGGAAGGGAACGCCCGCTATAGTCCGCCCGCTTCGTGGCTCGCCCTTTCGGCACGGCTCGCGAATGCCCCTGTGGCGGAACTGGTAGACGCGCTCGACTCAAAATCGAGTTCCGCAAGGAGTGCTGGTTCGATTCCGGCCAGGGGCACCAGTCCCGAAGTCGCATGACGGATTGTTTTTTCCTGCTTCAGATCAGCGAAGCCACCGCCTCCAGCCCGATGATGCGCGCGAGCGAGCGCGCCTCGCGCTTCTGCTCCTCGCGCAGCCGCGACAGCAGCGGTTGGGCCGCAACCTTGATCTGCTCGATGTCTGCCGGACTGAAAGCAGCCTGCCGTCCTGGCGCTGCACGCCGTTCATGGATTTTCCGGGCAACGTCGCGCAACGCGCTCTCCACAGCCGGCCAGTAGGGCTGTTGCGCTGCCGTCAATTGCAGCCGCTCCTTCAGCGCAGCGATCTGCATGTCGCTGAGCAGCGAATAGTTTTTCTGAACGAGCTGGTTGGCAAGCCGGGGCCGCGGACGCGGCAGCGGCGGCCCGTCGACCGGCGCGGCCGGCAAAATCTCGGCATCGACAGAAACGTCCGTCGTAACCTCCTGCGCCGGCGGTTCGGGTAAGGTCGAATTCTCGCCGGTGTCGCGGGCCGCGGTCTGCACCTGCGTCGCGACCGGAAGCCGGTCGGTCTTTCGCGCGCGATTGGCGACCGGTTCGACCTCGGCCGGTTCGGCTTCGGCAGGCGGCAGTGGCGCTGCGGAAAACCGGACCATCAGAACGTTGCCGCGTCCGAAGACCCCCGCCAACGTCACCCCGGTGACGACGCAGCACGCAAGCGCCAGAACCGTCATCGTCCGCGTCAAAAAAGATCTCCGGGTCAGCCGACGAGCGGCCGCCGATTGTCCTCACAAATCGATACGAATTAAGGCTTGCCGGCGCAAGACGGGCGTTTCACGCCGAGATTTGACGCATTTTCTTCACACGAACCGGATTCCATCCCCGGGTCAAGCCCGCGGACATGCTTCGCTTGAAAGCGCTTTTGCCTGGAAGGCTTATCGCATCAGCAAAGTCAGGTCCGGCTGCACCCGATCATGCCCTAAAACATTGATCGGGCTCATGAATCTTTACCAAAACCGCTTTCGGCTGGGGCGAATCAGGCGTCAGGCCGCCAGAATGTAGGCGTTCTGAATGTCGGCGACGAGTTCTGAAGCTTCCCAGATCGCGTCAGGCGGAATCGCGCTCATGCTGACGGTCCAGTTGGCGCCGCTGCGGGTCTTGGGCGTGCTGACGACATCGAACCGCACCTTTCGGCACAGCGGATGCCTGCCGAAGGCGGCGGCCACGCGAGCCTGCAGTTCGTTGATGGTCGCCGGGATTTTTTCCGGCGCGATGTCGCAAGCCATCGCTTTATGCCCGTTCCGGCTGGTATCTGACGCCGCTCGCGGCAGATACATACCGATCCGGGAATTAAAGGTACCAAGTTATGGTTAATGGACCGTAAACTCGGAAACCCGTTTTTTTTAACGGGCGCGGGGACGCGTCCCGACCAACCCGCTCACTTGATCCGTTTGAGCTCCGCCAGCACCTCGTCGATGGTCGCGAACTCCGTTTCCACGGCCTGGCGAACCAGCGTGTAACGTTTGGGGCCCTCCGGATCATCGGCATGGCGAACAACCAGCCCGAGTTTGAAGGCCAGCGCCCTGGCCTGCCTGAATTTCTCCAGCTCCTCGTTCGTCGTCATCATATCCTCCGTGCTCCCTGAGCTGAAAGGTTCGTTTTTGTTCGTTGGAATTGTGGTCTTTCGTCCGTCTATTCCAGCTCCGGCCTATCCATCAATGTCCCTAGATCAGGCGGAACGCGACCACAAACCCAAGGACGATCACGGCGGCGCCAATCGCCACCCACAGGCCGAGCCGCTTCTCGATCTCGTGCCGGATGACGTCGCCATAACGATTGAGCAGCACCGCGACGATAAAGAAGCGACCGCCCCGGGCGATGATCGAACACAGGATAAACAGCCAGATATCGTATCCGGCGAAGCCCGAAGTGATGGTGACGAGCTTGTAGGGAATCGGCGTCAACCCCTTGCCGATGATGATCCAGGCTCCCCATTGCGCATAGGACGCGCGAAACGCCTCGACCTTGTCGCCCAGTCCGTAGAGATGAATGAGCCACTGGCCCAGCGAGTCATAGAGCAGCGCCCCGATCGCATAGCCGAGCACGCCACCAGCAACCGAGGCGACGGTGCAGAGCGTCGCAAACAGCCAGGCGCGTCGCGGCCGCGCCAGCGACATCGGCAGCAACATGACATCGGGCGGCACGGGAAAAAACGAACTTTCCGCGAAAGCCACGGCTCCCAGGATCCATAGCGCGTAAGGCTTGTCGGCGGCGGCAATGCACCAGTCATAGGTCCGTCTCAGCATGGCGCGATCAACCACTGCGCAGCCGATTTGTCCATGGCTGAGGGGAGGATTTCAGCGGCGCTTGCGTAACCGATGGGCCCCGAGCGCGGCGGCGATCGGTTTCGGCGACGGCCTTGCCGACGGCTTGAGAGCCTGTTTGAAAAGTTTGCTTTCCGGGTCCCGGGCGTGCCGCGGCGCGAAGTGACGCTGCGCAGAACCGGGACCGTTGCGGGACATCCCGCAAAGACCCCGCCTCAGCAACGCACCGTTTCACGCGGCGCGGCGTCCGGGGAACGGCCGGGAGGTGTGGCTCGGTGACTGTCCAAACAGGCTCTTAAAGCGACGCTGGCCGCGACCGCGGCCGGCGTCTGTCGCCCTTCTCACTTGGCCTCAGTAGGGCACGTAGTATCGTGGGCCGCCGTAGTAATAGCCACGCGGCGGGCCATAATATCCATACCCGGGACCATAGTACCGGGGGCGATAATACCCCGGGCCATAGTCATAATAGGCGTCACGGCGCGCCTGGCTGGCGGCGATCGCGCCGACGGTGCCGATGATGCCGGCGAACGCGGCAGCGGCGGCTGCGTCACCACCGCGGCGATAATGATAGTGCCGGCGCGCCGCGCTGAAATCCGTGATTTCCCCGGCAGATCCCTTCACTGAGGCTCCGCTGGAAGCGGGCGCGGAGGATCCGGCGAAAGACGGACCGGCTACTGTCAAGGCCATCGCTGCGACCGTCGCAAAAACGACGCTCCGGCCGATCGAAGATTTGAAGTTCCTGCGCGTCCACATCATCTGACATATCCTCTGCTGATGTTTCGGGCTGATGTTTCCGGCCGGTTTAGGCCGTTCCCGAGATAACCCCCCGGGTCACATCGAGTTCCATAGTCAGAATGCAAGTCTCCCCGGCTGCGGCAAATCGTGGCGGACATCGCGCGTTCAGGTTATCTCTGTTAGACTTTTCGCTCTGAAACTTGCGGGCGTTCGCGCAAATCCCGCAACCTGTTGTCATAATCCCCATGCAAGTCTCTCCGATGCGTCCTTTCTGGTTTATCCTGCTGGTGCTCCTGGGCACGGTCGGCGTCGCGCGCTCCGGCATCGCGGACGACCGCGCCCAAGTGGCCGCGCCCACCCAGATCGAGTTGTCGCTCGATCGCCCGATAGACGCCGCCGTCGCCCCCATCGTGCTGGCAGCGACCCGAGGATTGTTCCGCGCCGAGGGCCTGAATGTCACGACGACCGCCGCCACCGACACGGCCGACGCCATTGCGCGCGTCGCGGTCGGCACGAGTCAACTGGCGCTGGCCGACATCAATGCACTGATCCGCTTTCGTGACGAGCCGGGCGCGCCGCCGGTCAAGGCGGTGTTCGTGCTGTTCGACAAGGCGGCCTATGCCTTTATTGCGCGCAAGAGCCGGGGCATCAACGCGCTTGCCGACATCGAGGGCAAGACGATCGGCGTCACCGACGGCGACCTGTCGATAAGGCTGTGGCCCGCGCTTGCCCGGCGAAACAAATTGCCGCTCAAAACAGTGAAACTGGCACAGGTCGGTCCCGCCGTTCGTGAACCGATGCTCTCGGCGGGCCAGCTCGACGCCATATCAGGCCTGTCATATCTGTCGGGGGTGGACCTGCGCAATCGTGGCATCCCGGCCGACGATCTCACCGTCCTGCGATTTGCCGACTACGGCTGCGTCGCCTACGGAAAGGTCCTGATCGTCAACCCGGATTTCGCCGCCGAGAAGCCGAATGCGGTCAAGGCGTTCGTGCGCGCGGTGATTGCCGGTTTGCGGCTGACCATCAAGGCGCCGGAGCAGGCGGTCGACGATGTCGTGGCCCAGATGGATAACGGATCGCGCGCTGTCGAGCTGGAGCGCCTGCGCGCGGTGCTGAACGACAACGTTCTGACCAGCGGGGTCAAGCACAACGGCATCGGGGCCATCGACCCGGTCCGATTCGAAACCGCGCTCGACCAGATCGCCGAAGATTTCAAATTCCGCCATCGTCCGACCGCCGCTGATATTTTTGATGACAGCTTTCTGCCGCCGGCCGGCGACCGCAAGATCACGCAGGCCGAATAACATCGGCAGAAGCCGCTGTATCTCCCGGCCGGTCCCTGATTATAGCGTTTTCAAGCGAAGTGGACACCGGTTCGCGTGAAGAAAACGCGTCAGATCAAAATCATAGAGCCCCGCTTCTGATTCCATCAGAAGCGGAAAGGCTCTAGAATGCCATGGTCTCTCCCCTCCGGCGCATTCCTCATTCGCGTTGCCGGGCTGCCGCCGTTGCAATCCGCCAGAGCATTGTCCGATGTCGATGGTCCGCCTCTATACGCGCGTTCTTGAATTGCTCGGCAAGGAAGCGCGGCTTGGCTGGATCCTTGCCGCGGCCAATCTCCTTCTGGCCGGCGCGCAGTTCGCCGAGCCGGTGTTGTTCGGCCGTATAGTCGACGTCCTTTCCGGCAATCCCGCCGCCGGTCCTTTCGGAACGACTTCGACGTCGCCGTGGCCGCTGCTGGCGGTTTGGGTGGCGTTCGGCCTGTTCACCATCCTGTGCGGCGTGGTCGTGGCCTTGCAGGCCGACCGTCTTTCGCATCGCCAGCGGCAGGCCGTGCTGACGGACTATTTCGAGCACATCCTGCAGTTACCGCTGACCTATCATGCCGGCACTCATTCCGGCCGGCTGATGAAGGTGATGCTGCAGGGCACCGACGCGCTGTGGCGGCTGTGGCTCGGATTCTTCCGCGAACATTTCGCGGCGATCATGTCGCTCGTGGTGCTGCTGCCGCTGTCGCTCTATATCAACTGGCGGATGGCGATCGTCTTGTTTGCGCTCTGCATCGTGTTCACGATGCTGACGACGCTGGTGGTTCGCAGAACCTTCGACATGCAGAACGAGGTGGAGGCGCATTTCAGCGATCTCTCTGCGCGCGCTTCCGACGCGCTTGGCAATGTCGCGCTGGTGCAGAGCTTCGTGCGCGTCGATGCCGAGGTGCAGGGCCTGCGCTTCGTCGCCGACAAATTGCTGGCGGCGCAGATGCCTGTGCTGTCGTGGTGGGCCGTCGTCACCGTGATGACGCGCGCCTCGACCACCATCACCATTCTGGCGATCTTCGCCGTCGGCATCGCGCTGAACCAGCAGGGGATGACGTCGGTCGGCGAAATCGTGATGTTCGTCTCCTTCGCCACCATGCTGATCCAGCGACTCGAGCAGGTCGTCGCCTTCATCAACAGCGTTTTCATGGAAGCGCCGCGGCTCAAGGAGTTCTTCGACGTGCTCGACGCCGTTCCGGCGGTGCGCGACCGGCCCGACGCCGTCGACCCCGGACGGTTGCAGGGCCTCGTCGAATTCGACGACGTGTCGTTTTCCTACGACGGCAGGCGACCCGCGGTGGAAAACCTGTCCTTCCGCGCATTGCCCGGCCAGACCATCGCGCTGGTCGGCCCGACCGGCGCAGGCAAGTCCACCGCTGTCGCCCTGTTGCACAGGGCGTTCGATCCGCAATCCGGCGCCATCAAGGTCGACGGCATGGACATTCGCGGCCTCGCGCTGGCCGCGTTGCGCCGAAACATCGGCGTGGTGTTTCAGGAGCCGCTATTGTTCGACCGCTCGATCGCGGAGAACCTGCGCGTCGGCAAGCCCGATGCCACCGAGGAAGAAATGCGGCTCGCGGCCGAACGCGCCCAGGCGCTGGACTTCATCGAACGCGGCGAGAAGAAATTCGACACCCATGCGGGAGAGCGCGGACGCATGCTGTCCGGCGGCGAGCGGCAACGGCTGTCGATCGCCCGCGCGCTGCTCAAGGATCCGCCGATCCTGATCCTGGACGAGGCGACCTCGGCGCTGGACGCCGTGACCGAGGCCAAAGTCAATGCCGCGCTCGACGAGGTGATGAAAGGCCGCACGACCTTCGTCATCGCGCACCGGCTGTCCACCATCCGCAACGCCACCCGCATTCTGGTTTTCGAGAACGGACGCGTGATCGAAAACGGAACCTTTGACGAACTCGTGGCCAGCGGCGGCCATTTCGCCCAGCTCGCGAAAGCGCAATTCATGATCCCGGCCGGTTCCCAGAGCGTCGAAATTCGGCCCCTTTCGTCGGGGAATTAAGCAGCGACCTACTGTTCCCGCTTGCCGAGCCGGTATAGGCTGGTGCCGCCGCGACCGACGGCGCCGGACACGCTTGAACCCCAGCGCGCATTCCGCAAAAGTGGATACTGGCTTTGCGATCAGAACACGCGCAGTTACTGCAGTTACTAACGAGAGCATTTTCTTACGGTTAACCGAACGCCACTTAGCCGGAAAATGCTCGAAGCTGGCCTCCTTGCAAAGGCGGGTCTCAGAAGGACCGGAGCGATCGTGCATTCTTTCATTCTCCTGCTTCGCAAATCCATCGCCCTCGCCCGCGCATCGTTGCCGGCCTTGATGATGCTCGCGGCGGCCGGATTGATCGTTGCGGTCGCGCCGGTGCGCGCGGCGCACGCCGCCGAAGCGCATCTGCTGATCGAAGCCGACACCGGGAAAGTCCTGGAAGCCGAGAACGCCACCTATCCATGGTACCCGGCGTCGCTCACGAAATTGATGACCGCATACGTCACGCTGATGGCTGTCAAGCAGGGGCGCATCACGCTCGACACGTTGTTCACGGTGTCACCGACCGCAGCCGCCCAATCGCCTTCGAAGATGGGTTTCCGACCGGGCACGCAGGTCACCGTCGACAACGCGCTGAAGATGATGATGGTCAAATCGGCGAACGACATGGCCGTGGTGCTCGCGGAGGGCGTTGGCGGTTCAATCGACGGCTTTTCCGCCGAAATGAACGCCGCCGCGCAGCGGCTCGGCATGACACAGACCAGCTACGTCAATCCGAACGGGCTGCCGGCCGACGGCCAGATCACCTCGGCGCGCGATCTCGCCATTCTCGCACGCGCGATCATTCGCGATCTTCCCGAGTACGAATATTTCATGCACATCCCCTCGATCCGCTACGGCCGCAGGGTGACACATAATTTCAACAAGCTGATCGGACGCTTTCCCGGCGCCGACGGCTTCAAAACCGGCTTCATCTGCGCGTCCGGCTATAATCTCGTCGGCTCGGCCACGCAGAACGGCAAACGCCTGATCGCGGTGGTGCTCGGCGCGTCGTCCGGCACCATGCGCGCGGTGCGCGTCGCGCAGATGCTGGAGCGCGGTTTCGCCAACAACACGCTGTCATGGCTACGCCCTGCGCTCGGCACGGTTGACAATCTGGCGCCGATCGCGGCTACGCCACCCAATCTGCGCGACGAGATGTGCGGCCCCAAACGCAAGCACCCCGCCAGCGACGAGGACGACGATGTTGCGGCCAACACGACGACGACCGGCGCCTCCGTAATGTCGTTCTTCGCGACCGGCGTTCAACCGCCGGCGTTGCGTCCGGTGGACATGATCGCTGCCGCGCCCGCCCCGTCGGATCCGGTCATCGTCTATACCGGACCGACACGAACCGGCGCGGCCATCGCCGCCGCAGCCGAAGCCGATGCGGCGCGTGACGCTCCGCCAAAAGCCGGGAAGCGCAGCAAGGTCGCCCACGGCAAGCCCAACGGCGCACCTGCGGCCAAATCCGAAGCCGGCACCGATGCGAAACCCAAACACCGCGTCTCGGTGACGATCAAACCCGGCGCCACCGTGAAGCCATCCGCAGCGCAGGGGGACGGCACCAAGGCTGCGAACGCCAAAGCTGCGAACGCCAGGCCTGCTTCCTTCAAGGATGCCCACGCCAAAGGCGTCCGCGCCAAGCAGGCTGCCGCCAGTGCAGCCGCCAAGCCGAAGCAGACGGAAAACGCCAAGGGCGAAGCCAGGCAATAGACGTCGGCACAGTCGCTTGCCTTGGACAACCGCCTTGCTCAATACTCCCTGAACAGCACCTTCCTCGCTTCAATGCGGGAAACCCGGGGAGTCGCATGGATCGCATCTGGCTCAGCCAATATCCCGCAGGCGTGCCTGCCGACATCGACGCGTCGCAATACGCCTCGCTGATCGCGCTGCTTGAGGAGAGCTTCGCCAAATTTCACGATCGCAAGGCGTTCATTTGCATGGACAAGGCGATCACCTATCGTGAACTCGACGAGGCGTCACTGGCGCTCGGCGCCTGGTTGCAAGGCAGGGGACTGAAAAAGGGCGCGCGCGTCGCGCTGATGATGCCGAACGTGCTGCAATATCCGGTCTCGACAGTGGCCGTGCTGCGCGCGGGCTATGCCGTGGTGAACGTCAACCCGCTCTACACGCCGCACGAGCTCGAGCATCAGCTCAAGGATTCCGGCGCGGAAGCCATCATCGTGCTGGAGAATTTCGCACCGACGGTGCAGCAGGCGATCGGCAAAACCGACATCAGGCATGTCATCGTCGGCAGCCTGGGCGACATGCTCGGCTTCAAGGGCGTGATCGTCAATTTCGTGGTCCGCCACATCAAGAAGATAGTGCCGCCGTCATCGATCCCGGGCGCGGTCAGGTTCAACGATGCCCTCGCCGCAGGACGCGGCATGACGCTGGCCAAACCGAACCTCGTGCCCGACGACGTCGCCTTCCTGCAGTATACCGGCGGCACCACCGGCGTCTCGAAAGGCGCGACGCTGCTTCATCGCAATATTCTCGCCAACATGCTGCAGAACGACGCCTGGCTGCAGCCGGCGCTGAAGAAGCCGCCGGTGGTCGATCAGCTTTTCATCGTCTGCGCGCTGCCGCTCTATCACGTCTTCGCGCTGACGGCGTGCTTCATGCTGGCGATGCGCGCCGGCGGCGTCAATCTGCTGATCCCGAACCCGCGCGACATACCCGGCCTCATCAAGGAACTGATGAAGTATCAGATCAACTGCTTCCCGGCGGTGAACACACTCTACAACGCCCTTCTCAACGCGCCCGGCTTCGACAAAGTCGATTTCTCGAAACTCAAGGTCTCGATCGGCGGCGGCATGGCAGTCCAGAAGACAGTCGCGGAGAGGTGGCTGAAAGTAACGGGGTGCCCGTTGCTGGAAGGCTACGGGCTTTCGGAAACCTCGCCGACGCTGACATGCAATCCGGCCGACCGCGACAAGTTCACCGGCTCGATCGGCCTGCCCATGCCCTCGACATACATCTCCATCCGCGACGACGAGGGCCGCGAGGTCCCGCTCGGCGAGGCCGGCGAAATCTGTGCCAGGGGTCCGCAGGTGATGCCAGGGTACTGGAATAGACCGGACGAGTCCGCGAAGGTGATGACGGCAGACGGCTTCTTCCGCACCGGCGACATCGGCGTGATGTCACCGGAGGGCTACACGAAAATCGTCGACCGCAAGAAGGACATGATCCTGGTTTCCGGCTTCAACGTCTATCCGAACGAGGTCGAGGAGGTGATCGCGAGCCATCCGGGCGTGCTGGAATGCGCAGTGGTCGGCGTCAAGGACAGGAAGTCGGGCGAAGCAGTGAAGGCTTTCGTGGTCAGGAAGGATCCGAACCTCACGCCCGAGGACGTTATCAAGTTCGCGCGCACGGAACTGACGAGCTACAAGGTGCCAAGGCTGATCGAATTCCGCGACTCGCTGCCAAAAACCAATGTCGGCAAGATTCTCCGCCGCCAACTGCGCGAGGAGAGCAAGACAGCAGCATAGCGGATGCTGCCCGGCTGATTGATCCCGATCCAGTATTGAAGCGCCGTCCGCCTGCCGCGGGGCGACCCGGAGGCATTCGTATGATAAACGTCGATAATCCGCCCGCGTCCCTCCCCCTGCCCGCCGATGTCCTCGCCTTCTGGCGCATGGCCGGCATGGCCAACTGGTACACCAAGGACGAGGCGTTCGACGCCGAGGTGCGCCGCCGCTTTCTGGGGCTTTGGGAGGCGGCGCGCGCCGGCGAACTCGCCGCGTGGGAGACGACCGACGACGGCGCGCTGGCGCTCGTCATCGTGCTCGATCAGTTTCCGCGCAACATGTTCCGCGGCGACGCCCGGACCTTTTCGACCGACGATCAGGCGCTGGCCGTCGCCGCGCGCGCCATCGCTCGCGGAGCCGACACCCGCATCGCGCCGGACCTCGTCGAATTCCTTTATATGCCATTCATGCATTCCGAACGGCTTGCCGACCAGGACCGCTGCGTCGCGCTGTTTCGCAGCCGCGGCCGGCCGGAAAATCTCAAATTCGCGGAAGTGCATGCCGACATCATCCGCCGGTTCGGCCGCTTCCCTCATCGCAATGCCTTGCTCGGACGCATGACGAGCGCGGAGGAACAGGCTTTTCTCGACGCGGGCGGCTTCGCCGGATAGCTGCTTTGTCTTGTCGCGCGTTCTGCTTCGCCCGAAAACGCGTTAATGACGGTACGTTGAATGGCTGCCCATTGCCGTTTCGCATCCGCGTCATATTGTGCCGATGCCCGCCCCGTCCACACCCGAGCTGAATTTCAAGGAGATACGACGATGACCAAAGTTGGCGACCGCCTGCCCGACGCGACGTTCCGCATCATGACCGAGGACGGGGTTCAGACCAAAACCACCGCCGATATCTTCAAGGGCAAAAAGGTGGCGTTGTTCGCGGTGCCCGGCGCCTATACCGGCACCTGCCACAAGCAGCATCTTCCGAGCATTTTCGCAAGCGCCCTCGCCATCAAGGACAAGGGCGTGGATCAGATCGCCATCGTCTCCGTCAACGACGTCTTCGTCCTCAACGCGTGGAAGCGCGACACCGACCAGCGCAACGAGGCGGTGTTCCTCGCCGACGGCAACGCCGAGTTCGCCAAGGCGCTCGACATGACGTTCGATGGTTCGGAGAAGGGTCTCGGCATCCGCTCGAAGCGCTATTCCATGCTGGTCGAGGACGGCGTGGTGAAGAAGCTGAATGTCGAGGACTCGCCCGGCAAGGTCGAGGTTTCCGGCGGCGATACGCTGCTGGGGCAGTTGTAAGGCCATCGGCGCGAAGGGGGACGATCCAGTACCTGCCAGCGCTCGATAGGGCCGGCATATCGGTGATTACTGGATGCCCCGCCTGCGCGGGGCATGACCGTGCAGAGGGGGTGCCTCAAATCTTCCCACTCCCCTTTCGGGAGAGGGAAGTCACTTCAGCCGCGCCATCGCCACGCCTTCGCGCGCGAGCTGATCGGCGCGCTCGTTTTCCGCGTGGCCATCGTGACCCTTGATCCAGTGCCAGCGCACCTCATGAGGCTTCAGCGCATCATCGAGCCGCTGCCACAGGTCGGCGTTCTTGACCGGTTTTTTATCGGCGGTGCGCCAGCCGTTGCGCTTCCAGTTGTGAATCCAGCTGGTGATGCCCTGGCGCACGTACTGGCTGTCGGTGGTGAGATCGACCAGCGCCGGCCGCTTCAGCGCCTCCAGCGCCGAGATCGCCGCCAGCAACTCCATGCGGTTATTGGTGGTGTGCGGCTCGCCGCCCTTCAACTCCTTCTCGATATCGCCGAACCGCAGGATCGCGCCCCAGCCGCCCGGCCCCGGATTGCCGGAGCAGGCGCCGTCGGTGAAAATTATGACATGAGGAAGCGAGGACGAATTCACGCCACCGTCCCCGGCGTCACGACGCCGTAATCGCGAATGCTGCTGATACTTTGCTGGAAGCGCAGCTTGCGGACGTATTCGAGCGGGTTCTTCGGCTTCACCAGCGCGCCCGCAGGCACGTTGAGCGCATCGACCAGCCGCGTCAGCAGAAACCGCAGCGCGGCGCCCCGCGCCAAAAGGGGCAACGCCGCCTGTTCGGCCTCCGACAGCGCGCGTTCACGATTGTAGGCGCCGAGCAGCGCCCGCGCCTTGGTGGCGTTGAAGGAATGATCCGGCTCGAAACACCAGGCGTTAAGGCAGATCGCGACGTCGTAAGCAAGAAAGTCATTGCACGCGAAATAGAAATCGATCAGCCCCGACAGCCTGTCGCCGAGAAATAAAACGTTGTCCGGAAACAGATCGGCGTGAATCACGCCCGATGGCAGATGTTTCGGCCAGTGCTGTTCGAGATGATCGAGTTCGGCCTTGAGAAAATCGTGCAGGCCATGCTGCACGGTATCGACGCGCGGCGCGGCCTGGTCGAACAGCGGCCGCCAGCCCCGCACCGACAGCGCATTGGCGCGTGTCATCGGGAAATCGCGGCCGGCAAGGTGCAGCTTCGCCAGCGCCTCGCCGGTAGCCGCGCAGTGGGTGACGGTCGGCTTGCGCGGCCACACGCCCTCGAGGAAATCGATGATGGCGGCAGGCCGCCCCGCAAGGCGGCCGAGCGTTTCGCCGCCGCGCGTCTTGACCGGCTGCGGGCATACGATGCCGTGCGTGGCGAGATGACCCATGAGGCCGAGAAAAAACGGCAGGTCGCCGACCGCCACGCGCTTTTCATACAGCGTCAGGAAAAACGACCCGGCGGTGGTGTGCAGCAGATAGTTGGAATTCTCGACGCCTTCGGCGATGCCCTTATAGGACAGCAGTTCCCCGATATCGTAGGCCTTCAGGAAATCCGCAAGCTCGTCGGCGGCGACGTCGGTATAGACCGCCATCTCATGTCCCCATTCCCGGCTTTCGCGGGTCCCGGTAGCGTGTCGCGTGCCCGATGAAGCACGTCCTCGGGCTTGACCGAGGACGGATACCGGTTCGCGTGAAGATCAAGAATCGTGGAGCCCGCTTCTGATTCCGCCAGAAGCGGAAAGGCGCTAGGCCGCGTCAGACCGCAACGAGCGTGGCAGCGGGAAGAACTCGTTCTCTTCCGCCGCCGAAACCGTCTCGACCTCCAACTCGTAGCGCAGCGCGAACGCGCCCATGATTTCCTCGACGATCACCTCCGGCGCCGAGGCGCCCGCGGTAATGCCGAGGCTCCTGATGCCCTCGAATATGCTCCAGTCGAGATCGGCCGCGCGCTGCGCCAGCACCGAAACCCTGCATCCCTCGCGCTCGGCGACCTCGCGCAGCCGCTGCGAGTTCGACGAGTTCGGCGCGCCGACAACGATCAGCGCGTCCACGACCGGCGCGACCTTCTTGACCGCGAGCTGGCGGTTGGTGGTGGCGTAACAGATGTCTTCCTTATGCGGGCCGTTGATACTTGGGAAGCGCCGCTTCAGTACCGCGACGATTTCAGCGGTGTCGTCGATCGAAAGCGTCGTCTGGGTCACGAAGGCAAGATTATCGGAGTTCTTCGGTGTGAAGGCTTCGGCATCCTCGGCCGTCTCGATCAAGGTTACGGCTCCCGCCGGAAGCTGGCCCACGGTGCCGACGACTTCCGGATGATGCGAATGACCGATCAGCAGAATCTCGCGCCCGCGCTTGAAATGGATCGCCGCCTCGCGGTGAACCTTGGTAACCAGCGGGCAGGTGGCGTCCAGCGAGAAGAAATTGCGCTTCTGCGCGTCAGCCGGCACCGATTTAGGCACGCCATGGGCTGAGAATACCACCGGCGCTTTGGTATCGTCGGGGATTTCCGCCAGTTCCTCGACGAAAATCGCCCCCTTCGCGCGGAGGCTGTCGACCACATAGCGGTTATGGACGATCTCGTGGCGCACATAGACCGGCGCGCCGTACAGCGTCAGTGCGCGTTCCACGGTATCGATCGCCCTGACCACTCCCGCGCAGAAGCCGCGGGGCGAGCAGAGCACGATTTTCAGGTTCGGTTTGGCATTCATGGGGTGATCCGGGGGCCGAATCCCCCACCCCGGCGGGGCGGGAACGGCCAATTTAAGGAACGACTTTGGACGGCTTTGGCGCGCTGTCAAGCTGTTCCATCAATCCATGGGCCGCCGACAGCAAACCATTGCGCACCCGACCCCCGCCGGCTTATATAGACCCAATTCCCGTCATCGCTGATGACCAAAAAAGCTCTGCCCCGGAAGGGGTGGGCAGAGCACAAAGGAGATTTGCCATGAGCAATGCACCGCTGATGCCGAAGGCGACTGCCGTGTGGCTCGTCGACAATACCGCCCTGTCGTTCGATCAGGTCGCCGATTTCACCAAAATGCATCCCCTGGAAGTCCGCGCCATCGCCGATGGCGACGCCGCCCAGGGCATCAAGGGCATGGACCCGATCTCGACCGGCCAGCTCACCCGCGACGAGATCGAGAAAGGCGAGAAGAACCCCGATTACCGCCTCAAGCTCAGCGAGAGCAAGGTGGTGCTGCCGCCCGCCGCCAAGAAGAAGGGTCCCCGCTATACCCCGGTGTCGCGCCGTCACGAGCGGCCGAGCGCAATCCTCTGGCTGGTGCGCAACCATCCGGAATTGAAGGACGCGCAGATCATGCGGCTGGTCGGCACCACCAAGACCACGATCGCCGCGGTCCGCGACCGCACCCACTGGAACGCCTCGACGCTGACGCCGATGGACCCGGTGACGCTCGGCCTCTGCTCGCAGATCGAACTCGACTTCGAGGTGCAGCGCGCCGCCAAGGAGAAGCCGACCGAACAGCAATATGGCGGCGCCACCCTGCTGCCGGCGTCAGAGACCACGCGCAAGGACGCCGAATTCGAGCCGACCGAGAAGCAGCGTGACGATCTCAACGTCGACGCCGTGTTCGCCAAGCTGAAGACCATCGGCGGCAAGAAGCAGGAGGACGAGGAGGAGTAAGGTCGCATCCTCTCTCCGCCCCGCAGCGTGCTGTCATCTCCGGCTGCGAGTTCGATGGATCATGCTGCGCCATCACCGTCGTCCCCGGGAAGCGGAGACCCCGTATTTCCGAAGCGTCGGCAATGTAACTGGGTACCCGCCTTTGCAGGCGTGACAGCCAGACTGCATCGCAAGCGAGGCGCCGAACGCCCGACGACGTGTCGGAAGCCATACTGCCGCTCGCCGCTCGTCATGGCCGGGCTTGACCCGCCATCCACATCTTGCTCACGCAAAATAAGTAAGGCGTGGAATCACCGCGACAGGCCCGACGAAAACGCTCTATTGCAGCTTCGTGTCAAATCCGAGTGCAATTGTCAGAGGGCACGCGCGCCGCCTACTGCCCGTTCAGCATCCGCTCGGCGAGATCACGGTGGGTGCGCTCCATCCGGTCAGAGCGGGTGGCGGCGACATCGCGATCCTTGCGGCAGGCGGTATAGGCCGCGGAGCCCTGCGGCCCGCCATGCGTCTGGCAATACGCATCATCATCGGCCTGCGAGACGGCGCTCGGATTGTGCCGCTCAAGATTGGCGCAGCCGCCGAGCCACAGCGCAGCCACGGCGAAAGCCGCAAGGGGCATGAGTGTCTTTGGTTGCATCGTCGTTCCCGGATTGCCGCAGCTTGTTCGGCCTCAATTGCGGGGATTGTAAGTCCGTGAATATGCGACGCGGCCGGCTCACGCCCGGTTTTGCAGCGCTCCCCGAATCTCATCGAGCACCTTGGGATCCTCGATGGTGGCGGGCATCGTCCATTGATCGCCATCCGCGATCTTCTTGATGGTACCGCGCAGGATCTTGCCGGAGCGCGTCTTCGGCAGCCTGTTCACGGTGACCGCGAGCTTGAAAGCCGCCACGGGACCGAGCTTTTCACGGACCAGCGCCACGACCTCCTTTTCGATCTCGGCGGGATCGCGGCTCACGCCGGCCTTCAGCACCAGCAGGCCGCACGGAACCTCGCCCTTGATCGCGTCCCTGACGCCGAGCACCGCGCATTCCGCGACATCGGGATGCGATGCGAGGATCTCCTCCATGCCGCCGGTGGACAGCCGATGGCCTGCGACGTTGATGATGTCGTCGGTGCGGCCCATGACGAAGATATAGCCGTCCTCGTCCTTGTAGCCGGCATCCGAGGTCTTGTAGTAGCCGGGAAATTCACTGAGATAGGCTTCCCGGCAGCGCTCGTCCTGCTCCCACAGCGTCGGCAGGCAGCCCGGCGGCAGCGGCAGCTTGATGACGATGGAGCCCATCGTGTTCGGCGGCAGCGGTTTGGCCGCTTCATCCACGATATCGACCTGATAGCCCGGCATCGCCACCGTCGGCGAGCCGTGCTTCACCGGCAACATGCCGAGGCCCACGGGATTTCCGGCGACGCACCAGCCGGTTTCGGTCTGCCACCAATGATCGACGACGGGCACCTTCAACTGCTGTTCCGCCCATTCCACCGTCGGCGGATCGGCGCGCTCACCGGCCAAAAACAGCGTGCGGAATTTTGACAGATCGTATTCGCGGATGAAGGCGCCGTCCGGATCCTCCTTCTTGATGGCGCGGAAGGCGGTCGGCGCGGTGAAGAGCGCCACCGCCCTGTGCTGCGAGATCACGCGCCAGAATGCCCCGGCATCGGGCGTGCCGATCGGCTTGCCCTCGTACATGACCGTTGTCGCGCCGTGGATCAGCGGCCCGTAGACGATGTAGCTGTGGCCGACCACCCAGCCGATGTCGGAGCCGCACCACCAGACCTCGCCCGGCTCGACGCCGTAGAGGTTGAACATCGACCATTTCAGCGCGACCAGATGGCCGCCATTGTCGCGCACCACGCCTTTCGGCACACCGGTGGTGCCGGAGGTGTAAAGAATATAGAGCGGATCGGCGGCGAGCACCGGGACACAAGGCGCGGACTTCCCGGCCGCCATCGCGGCTGCGCGTAAGCCTGCCCAGTCGTGATCGCGGCCCGCGATCAGTTCGCAGCGCTGCTGCGGCCGTTGCAGGATGATGCAGGCCGGCACCTTATGCGCGGCAAGGTTGATCGCCTCGTCGAGCAGCGGCTTGTATTGCACGATGCGGCCCGGCTCCAGGCCGCAACTCGCCGAAAACACCAGTTTCGGCTTGGCGTCGTCGATTCGGGTCGCAAGCTCCCTGGCGGCAAAGCCGCCGAACACCACCGAATGCACCGCGCCGATCCGCGCGCAGGCCAGCATTGCAACCACGGCCTCCGGCACCATCGGCATATAGAGAACGACACGGTCCCCCTTGGCGACGCCGAAATCCTGCATTATCGCGGCGAGCGTCTCCACCTCCTTGAGCAACTCGGCATAGGTGAAAGTGGTGATGACGCTCGGCCCACCCGGATTGGCCAGCGGGGAATCATGGATCAGCGCCACCTGATCGGCGCGGCCGTTCGCGACATGGCGGTCCAGCGCATTGTAGCAGGTATTGACCACCGCTCCCGCGAACCAGCGGCCATAAAGTCCCATCGACGGGTCGAAGGTCTTCTTTGCCGGCTGGATCCAGTCGATCTCGCGCGCGGCGTCAGCCCAGAACCCCTCGGGATCGCTGAGCGAGCGGGCGTAAATCTCGCGGTAGCGGCTTTTTTCCTGAATGTTCATGGCACCTCTCCCGTTGATTCATTGTCACGGGATGCGATGCCCATTTCAAGGGCGGCGGCCTTGTTCTTACGGATCATGCCTTCTGAGGACAGCCTCCCGCTCCGGTTCCGCACCGGAAACGGTTGGTCGCATCATGCCGCCTCGGCGTATGGCCAAGGCGGCATCGCCACTTACTTCCGCTTCTCTTTCAGACGCTCGACGTTATCGGCTGCCGGCTCCGCAAACACGCGGCTGGCAAGAACGTCGGACGCCACCACCGATTTGACGTCATCGGCGGTCAGGATCGCATCCTCATTCGCGACGAGACGGTTGGCCTGACGCAAGCGAATACGATCCAGCGCATTGCGGATCGAGCGCGCGTTCGAGAACAACGGCTGGGCCTTGCGCAAGGCGATGTAGCGGACAAACGCATCGCGGGCGTCGGAGGTGAACTTATAGTTCATGTTCTGCAGCATGACTTCCGCGATCGCGAGCAGTTCCTCGTCGGAGTAGTCGGGGAAGTCGATATGATGCGCAATGCGCGAGCGGAAGCCGGGATTGCTGGAGAAGAACTTCTCCATACGGTCGGCATAGCCTGCGAGAATCACCACCAGATCCTCGCGCTGCGATTCCATGACCTGAAGCAGGATCTCGATGGCTTCCTGGCCGTAGTCGCGTTCGTTGTCAGGCCGATGGAGGTAATAGGCTTCGTCGATGAACAGCACGCCGCCCATCGCCTTTTTCAAAATCTCCTTGGTCTTCGGCGCCGTGTGACCGATATACTGTCCGACCAGCTCGTCTCGCGTGACCGACACGACATGGCCGCGGCGCACGTACCCCAACCGGTGGAGAATATCGGCCATCCGCAAGGCAACAGTGGTTTTGCCGGTGCCGGGATTTCCGGTAAACGACATGTGCAACGTCGGGGTCTCCGACGTCAGTTCCAGTTTCTTCCGGATTCGCTCGACAAGCAGGAGCGACGCGATCTCCTGGATACGCGTCTTGACGGGCTTGAGGCCGATGAGCTCGCGATCGAGCTGCTTGAGGATGTCGCCGATTCCGACGGCCTCGAGTTCCGCGCGAAGGTTGACTTTTTCTTCCATCGACGGTGGTCCTGCTAACTTCGCCTGGGAGCTTGTGGTTGCTTGGGGAGAAAGGCTCCGTCGTCATGCAAGACGACGGAGCAGTGCATCCGGAGCCGGACAACCGGGAGGACGAATCGTCCGAGCTTTGACCGGATGTAGGTTACGAGCAGCGCTGACTCTTATGAGTAGCGCTGACCCTCGGGATGTTCAGCCACCGCATAGGACGTCGTCGTATACCGGATGTTGCGGTTTTCGGACTCCTGGCGCTCGAGCCGGAAGCCCGGCTCTTCCTTGGGTCGGTTGACGATGAAGGACAGCTTCACCGACTCCCAGCCATGGCTGGAATCGAACGCGGAAATCCGGATGTAGCGGTCGCCATAGACCTTCCGGCACTCCTTCAGTTCCATCAGCACGCCCGCCGCATCCGGCAGGTCGAACATCGGCAGGTTCCACATGTCCCAATAGGTATTGCGGGGATGCGGATCGTCGGTGAACTCGATGTTCACCGCCCAGTTCTGGCTGAGGCAGTACTGGATCTGCCGGGAAATCTGATCGTCGGTCAGATCGGGCAGAAAGGAAAAACAACCTTGGGTAATACGCATGATATCCTCCATTACGCCGCAGGAACGGCGGTCGGCACATAGTCGGGAGCGTCGGTCGAGGCGTAGTCGAAGGTGACATCCTTCCACACCTCGAGCGCCTGCTTCAGCGGCGTGCAGCTTGCGGCTGCCTTGGCCAGAATCTCCGGCCCTTCGCTGACGTAATCGCGACCTTCGTTGCGAGCGAGGATCATCGCCTCCAGCGCCACACGATTGGCCGTCGCACCGGCCTGGATGCCCATCGGGTGACCGATGGTGCCGCCGCCGAACTGCAACACGACGTCCTCACCGAGGTGCTGGATGAGCTGGTGCATCTGGCCGGCATGGATGCCGCCGGAAGCGACCGGCATCACCTTGTTGAGGCTCGCCCAGTTCTGGTCGAAGAAGATACCGTGCTCGAGCTGCATCGGATTGTGCTCTTCGCGGAGGATATCGTAGAAGCCGCGCGTGGTCAGCGGATCGCCTTCCAGCTTGCCGACCACGGTTCCGGCGTGGATATGATCGACGCCGGCGAGCCGCATCCATTTGGAGATGACGCGGAACGACACGCCGTGACTGCGCTGCCGGGTGTAGGTCGAATGGCCCGCACGATGCAGATGCAGGATCATGTCGTTCTTGCGCGCCCAGTTCGACATCGACTGGATCGCGGTGTAGCCGATCACCAGGTCGATCATGACGACCACCGAGCCCAGTTCTTTGGCGAACTCGGCGCGCTCGTACATGTCTTCCATCGTCGCCGCGGTGACGTTGAGGTAGCTGCCCTTGATCTCGCCGGTCGCTGCCTGCGCGCGATTGACCGCCTCCATGCAGTAAAGGAAGCGTTCCCGCCAGTGCATGAACGGCTGCGAGTTGATGTTCTCGTCGTCCTTGGTGAAGTCGAGACCGCCTTTCAAGGCCTCATAGACCACGCGGCCGTAGTTGCGGCCGGACAGGCCGAGCTTCGGCTTGACGGTAGCGCCGAGTAGCGGACGGCCGAACTTGTCGAGGCGCTCGCGCTCGACGACGATGCCGGTCGGCGGCCCCTTGAACGTCTTAACGTAAGCAACGGGCAACCGCATGTCCTCGAGCCGCAAGGCCTTGAGCGGCTTGAAGCCGAACACGTTGCCGATCACCGACGCGGTGAGGTTGGAGATCGAGCCGGGTTCGAACAGGTCGAGATCGTAGGCGATATAGGCGAAGTACTGGCCTTCGGCACCGGGAACCGGATCGACCCGGTAGCACTTGGCGCGATACTTCTCTGCCGCCGTCAGACGGTCTGTCCAGACGACCGTCCAGGTGGCGGTCGAGGACTCGCCGGCCACCGCCGCCGAGGCCTCGACCGGATCCACGCCGTCCTGCGGCGTCACCCGGAACAGACAGATGACGTCAGTGTCCTTCGGCGTATAGTCGGGCTCCCAATAGCCCATTTTCTTGTAGGACATGACGCCGGATTTGTAGCGATCCTTGCCGCGGACGGTCAGCGATTTCTCATTTTGGGCATTCATATTGTGCTCCTTCTCTCTGATGATCCGCGGAGGTTCGATCCAATCTTACTCCGCGGCGACGGCCGTATCGCCGATGCGCGGATCAAGTTTGCCCGTGCGATAAAGCTTGGCCATTTCAGCCAATGGGATCACCTTGATCTTCGAGGCATTTCCGGCGGTGCCGAACTGTTCAAAACGTTCGCGACAGAGGTCGCGCATCGCATCCAGCGCAGGCTTCAGAAACTTGCGCGGATCGAATTCGCTTTTGTTGGTGTTGGCGACTTTCCTAAACACCGCTGTCATCGCCAGACGGCAGTCGGTATCGATATTGACCTTGCGGACGCCGTGCTTGATGCCGCGGACAATCTCCTCGACCGGCACGCCCCAAGTCTGCGGCATTTCACCGCCGAACTTGTTGAATTCGTCCTGCAGGTGCTGAGGCACCGAGGACGAGCCGTGCATCACCAGGTGCGTGTTGGGCAGGCGGCGATGGATCTCCTCGACCACCTTCATGGCGAGAATGTCGCCGTCCGGCTTGCGCGAGAACTTGTAGGCGCCGTGCGAGGTGCCCATCGCGATCGCCAGGGCATCGACCTTGGTGGCGCGGACGAAATCAACGGCCTGATCCGGATCGGTCAGCAGTTGATCGTGGCTGACGGGGCCTTCAATGCCGTGGCCGTCCTCCTGCTCGCCGCCGCCGTGCTCGAGAGAGCCGAGCACGCCCAGTTCGCCTTCCACCGACGCTCCGACCCAATGCGCCATGTCGACGACGCGGCGGGTGATGTCGACGTTGTACTCATAGTCCGCCGCAGTCTTGGCGTCGGCCTTGAGCGAGCCGTCCATCATGACCGAGGTGAAGCCGTACTTGATCGCGGTGGCGCAGGTCGCTTCCTCGTTGCCGTGATCCTGATGCATGCACAGCGGAATGTGCGGATACATCTGGTCCAGCGCATCGATCATGTTCGCCAGCATGATGTCGTTGGCGTAGGAACGCGCGCCGCGCGAAGCCTGTATGATGACCGGCGCGTCGACGGCGGCCGCCGCCTCCATGATGGCGAGCCCCTGCTCCATGTTGTTGATATTGAACGCCGGCACGCCGTAGCCGCGCTCAGCCGCATGGTCCAGCAATTGCCTCAATGTAATACGAGCCATTTTTTCCTCACCCTTGGGATGTGCTGATAGCAGTCACGGCGGGGATTATACGCCCCTTGCCCGTGCACCGATCAACTACTTCGATGTCGCGGTTCCAGCCATCATTGCGGCGGCTCCGCTCGATTTTATCCATCGTCATGGTCATGCGCGCCTCTTTCGCTCGATGAGCTGAAGGATCAGCGGCGTCAGGATCAACTGCATCGCGAGATCCAGCTTGGATCCGTGAATGACAATCGAGTTTGCGCGCGACATGAAGCTGTTCGGAATCATCGACAGCAGGTACGGAAAATCGATGCCGCGCGGATTCTTCATCCGGATCACAACCATCGATTCGTCGGGGGTCGGTATCCACCGCGCGATGAACGGATTCGAAGTGTCCACCGTCGGCACGCGCTGGAAGTTGATGTCCGTCTCAGCGAATTGAGGACAGATGTAGTTGACGTAATCCGGCATGCGCCGAAGGATGGTGTCAGTGACCGCCTCGGTGGAATAGCCCCGCGCGCTGCGATCGCGATGCAGCTTCTGGATCCATTCGAGATTGATGACGGGAACGACGCCGATCTTGAGGTCGGCATACTGGGCGACATTGACCTTATCGGTGACCACCGCGCCGTGCAGACCTTCGTAAAACAACAGGTCCGAGTTCTCGGGCAGTTTCTGCCAGTCGGTAAACGTCCCGGGGGGAACCTTGTGCAACGCGGATTCCACGTCGTCATGGACATAGTAGCGCGTGTTGCCGGTTCCGGTTTCGCTATAGCTCTTGAACACGGCCTCCAGCTCGGCGAACAGATTGGTCTCCGGACTGAAGTGGCTGAAATGCTTGTTACCCTTGTCCGACTCCTCGGCCATGCGGGTCCGCATTTCGACACGGTTGTAACGGTGGAACGCGTCTCCCTCGATATATGCGGCCACCACTTTTTCGCGGCGGAAGATCTGCTCGAAGGTGCGCTTGACGGATGTCGTGCCGGCGCCCGACGAACCCGTGATTGAGATGATAGGATGCTTTCTGGACACGATTGCGACAGCCCCTCAATCAAACGCGAAACAAGCCGCGATGCCCGAACAACGGGGCATTCGTTTCCAAAGCGACGTCGGGTGCGGTGTGCATATGCTCAAGCCGCTGGACGTTCTTGATCGACCCCATGATCAGCGGAACGCGCTGATGGAGGGTACGGGGGACGAGGTCCAGAACCCGCTGACGTCCGGTGGTGGCGCCGCCGCCCGCCTGCTCGATGATGAAGGCCATCGGATGAGCCTCGTAAACCAGGCGCAGGCGGCCCTCTTCGTAACCATGCCGGGCATCGCCGGGATAAAGGAAAATGCCGCCGCGAATGAGAATGCGGAAGGCTTCCGCGACCAGCGAGCCGATCCAGCGCATGTTGAAATCCTTGCCGCCCATCCCGTCGGCGCCCATGAGGCACTCGTCGATGTAAGCGCGAACCGGCAGATCCCAGTGCCGCCTGTTCGAAGCGTTGATCGCGAACTCCGTTGCGTTCGGCGGGATCTGAACCGTCGATCCCGTGAGCTTGTATTCGCGCGAATCGCGATCGAGCGTGAAGATATCGACACCCTGTCCGAGGGTGAGGACGAGAGACGTCTGCGGACCATAAACAACGAAGCCGGCGGCAAGCTGCGCGCTTCCCGGCTGCGTGAAGGCGGCGCTGGCATCAGACGGCGTCGGCATGATGGAAAAAATCGTACCGACCGACATGTTCGTGTTGATGTTCGACGAACCGTCCAGCGGATCGAATGCAACGCTGATCGGAGCGTTCGCATTGAGGATGTCCAGATCGGCCATCTCTTCCGAAGCAAGCACGGCAATCGGAAGGCGGCCAAGAGCAGCGCGGATGATATCGTCGGCGCGAACATCAAGGTCCTTCTGCACGTCGCCGTCAGTGTTGCGTCCACGCGCCTGTCCGGTTATCCCGGCGAGCGCGCCACGGCATGTCAGGTCGGAGATCTCGATCGAAGCTTGCGCAAGCGCAGCTACGGCTTCATTGACAGCTCGGCGCAGCGGATCAGGACCCGCTAAGGCCTCCAATCGCTGTTGTAATGTAAGCTCCTGGCTCATTCAGTTTTCCTCTCGGCCGCAATCTCCAAACAGCCGATTTGGCGCTTTCCAGAGCGTTGCGGGATATTGACTCGTGGCATGTAATAAGTACAATTTCAATATCCTTCATCGAACCAAAAATTTTCTTATATGCACACCAGTCTCCGTGACGTGACCCTTCGGCAATTGCGCGCCTTGGCGTCCGTTGCGACCGGGGGCAGCGTCACAGCCGCGGCCAACAAGTTGCATTTGACTCAACCCGCCGTCACGCTGCAGTTACGAAACCTGCAGAAACTCACCGGACTGGCTTTACTGCAGCGGACCAGCGACGGGATGATCCTCACTCCCGCCGGCCAGGAACTGTATACGCTCTACGAACGTCTCGAGGCTGCGATCGAGAGTTGCGCGACATCGCTCGACATGATCGCAGGCCGAACCGGCGGCCGCATCTCGATCGGCGCAGTCAGCACCGCAAAATATTTTGTTCCTTTTGCGATTTCAGCATTCTCGAAGCTTCATCCGGGGATCGACATCAGCCTTACAATCGTCAATCGCCACGATATTCGTCAGGCCCTGCACGGTTATGCGCTTGACTTTGCCATCATGGGCCGCCCGCCGCCGGATATCGAAATGGATGTCCACCTGCTCGGCGATCATCCACATGTCGTCGTCGCACCGACCGGGCACTCGCTTGCAAGCGCGACGCAGCTCAAGGCGGCTGACCTGGCACAGGAAACCTTCATTTCCCGCGAGCCGGGTTCTGGAACGCGGTTCCTGATGGAGCAGTTCTTCGAGAACATCTCTCTTCAGCCCCAGATCGGCATGGAGATGAGCAGCAACGAGACGATCAAGCAGGCGGTAATTGCCGGTCTGGGCATCGCATTCATTTCAGCGCACACGGTCGCGACCGAGCTGAAAGAAGGCCGGATGATCATGCTCGACGTCGCCGGACTCCCGGTCGTGCGACAGTGGTTCGTTGTCAGGCGAAAAGACAAGGTCTTGCTCCCCCCGGCGCAGGAAATGCTCGATTTTCTGGTCGCCAGCGGCAAACAGTTCCTGCCGCGCGCTCTGGTTGGCGCGGGTCGGCCGCCGCCGGAGTCGCCGGTCAGGTGAATAGATCAGACGCCTTCGTTTTCGCGCCCTTCAGTTATGATCGCCATGTCCATGCAAAGCCGTCACGTTTCAACATGACGCTGTGATCCGATCATATCGCCGGGCGCAAGCGGGCATCTGCACCGCGCGGGCGGCCACAAAAGCGCGCGGAAGCAGGCCAATTCGTTGCAAGGCCGCGGCATCGAAACTATAAGTCATTGAAATAATGGTCGGAGTGGCAGGATTTGAACCTGCGACCCCTGCGTCCCGAACGCAGTGCTCTACCGGGCTGAGCCACACTCCGACAAGACGCGGCTTATAGCCTCGGGTTTCGCGCACCGCAAGAAGCTGGATCGAAAACTGAAATTCCCATGACCGTGGAGTTGACAACGCAGATCAGACCGGCCGGCCCAGCCGCGACGTCAAAAGCCGCCCGGACGCTCCGCGACGGCGGCCTGGTCGCGTTCCCGACCGAGACGGTCTACGGGCTCGGCGCCGACGCCGCCAACGCCGAAGCGGTCGCGCGGCTCTACCGCGCCAAGGGCAGGCCCGCCTTCAATCCGCTGATCGTGCATGTCGGCGATCTCAAAGCCGCGCACCGGATCGCCTGTTTCGATGCCACGGCGCTTGCGCTCGCTGACGCGTTCTGGCCGGGCCCGCTGACGCTGGTGCTGCCGAAGGCTCCGCACTGCCCGGTGGCCGAACTTGCCACGACCGGCCTCGACACCGTTGCAATCCGCGTTCCCGCCCATCCGGTGGCCCGCGACATCCTGCACGAATTCGGCGGCGCGGTGGTGGCGCCCTCGGCCAACCTGTCCGGCCATGTTTCCCCGACGACAGCGGCGCATGTGCAAAGCGATCTTTCGGGGCGGATCGACCTGATCGTTGATGGAGGAGCAGTGGAGGTCGGCGTCGAATCCACCATCGTCGGCTGTTTCGCGCCCCCGACATTGCTGCGTCCAGGAGGAATTCCGCGCGCCGAGATCGAGCGCGTGCTCGGCAGTTCTCTGGCGCGGCCCGATTCCGGCGCGATCGATGGCCGGCCGCCGGCCGCCGGGATGCTGGCCTCGCATTACGCGCCGCGCGCCACGGTCCGCCTCGATGCCACGAGCCTGTCACGCGGCGAGGCGCTGCTGGCTTTCGGTCCGGCCGTTCTCGCGGGCAGCGAGACCGCGACTGCGGTGATGAACCTGTCCGAGTGCGGCGATCTCAAGGAGGCCGCCGCCAATCTTTTCGGCTATCTTCGCGCCCTCGACGCCAGCGGCGCGCGGACCATCGCGGTGATGCCGGTCCCCGACCATGGACTCGGGGAAGCCATCAACGACCGGCTGCGCCGCGCCGCCGCGCCGCAAGACTAATCGTCCAATCCATCGGACACCTGACGCGCCATGACCATCGTTCCGCCAAGATCCGCATTGCCGCCGCTGTCGCCCGATCTGATCGCGCGCTTTGCATCGATCGTCGGCGACAAATATGCGGTGACCGATACCGACGAACTGGCGCCATACCTCACCGAGCCGCGCAACCTGTTTCACGGCCGCTCACCGCTGGTACTGCGTCCGGCATCGACGGCGGAGGTGTCCGCGATCTGCAAGCTCGCGACCGAGCACCGGATCGCGCTGGTGCCGCAGGGCGGCAACACCGGTCTCGTCGGCGGACAGACGCCGCACCATGGCGAGGTAGTGGTCTCGACCCGACGGATGGATAAAATCCGCGAGATCGATACCGCCTCCAACACCATGACGGTCGAAGCCGGCGTGGTGCTGCAGATCGTCCAGCAGCGCGCCAGCGAGGTCGACCGCCTGTTCCCACTGTCGCTCGGCGCGGAAGGAAGCTGCACCATCGGCGGCAATCTCTCGACCAATGCCGGCGGCACCGGCGCGCTGGCCTTCGGCGTGGCGCGCGACATGGCGCTCGGTCTCGAGGTGGTGCTCGCCGACGGGCGCATCCTCAACGGTCTGTCGAAGCTGAAAAAGGACAATACCGGCTACGACCTGCGCAACCTGTTCATCGGCGCCGAGGGCACGCTCGGCATCATCACCGCCGCGGTCCTGAAACTGTTTCCGCGACCACACGCGGTGGCGACCGCTTTCGTCGGCCTGGCATCGCCGGCCGATGCCTTGAGACTGCTGGCCATCGCCCGGACCGAGGCCGCCGGCGGCCTGACCAGTTTCGAACTGATCGGGGAGATCTGCGTCGACATGTGCGTCAGGCACGGCGACGGCATCCGCGATCCGCTCGCCAAGCGCCATCCCTGGTACGTGTTGATGGAAATCTCTTCGTCGCGCGACGATGCGGCTGCGACGCTGGAAGCCGTTCTGGAGCGGGGCATGGCGGATGGGACCGTCAAGGATGCGGCGATCGCGACCAGCCTCCAGCAGCGCGCGGCGCTGTGGAAACTGCGCGAGGTGATCCCGATGGCGCAAAAGCCGGAGGGCGGCTCGATCAAGCACGATATTTCGGTGCCGATCGCGGCCGTGCCCGCCTTCATCGCCGAGGCGGATGCTGCGGTGACGAAGCTTGTTCCCGGTGCGCGCCCGGTCGCCTTCGGCCATCTCGGCGACGGCAACATCCACTACAACGTCAGCCAGCCCGCGACCGGAACGACGGCGCAGGACTTTCTCGGCCGCTGGCACGAGGTCAATGCCGTGGTCTTCGCCATCGCGCTGCGGATGGGCGGCTCGATCTCCGCCGAGCACGGCATCGGCGTACTGAAGCGCGATGACCTGCCCCGCGTGAAGGACAGGACCGCGATCGACGTGATGCGCGGCATCAAGGCGTTGCTCGATCCGCTCGGCATCATGAATCCGGGCAAGGTGCTGTGAGCGCCCGCGCAAGCCGGCGCACGCAAGACCATGATCGCACGTCAAAACAACGAACCCTGACCGTCCTCGTCGGAGGCAGACGCAGCCTTGCGAACCGCAGTCTTCTTCGCCGGTTTCGTTGCCTCGGCTTCTGCCTGTTCCGCCGAGATCGGCAGAATCAATTGCTCATCGTCGTTGGCGACACGGTTCACGCGCGTCGAGACTTCATGCCAGACGAATTCGCCGTCCTCCGGCGCGCGCAGCAACGGCATGGCCTCTCTGGCATCGGTCGCATTACTGTCGAGCCAGCGCGCATGATCCGCGGTCGCGATCGTCACCGGCACCCGTGGATGCAGCGCTGCGAGATCGCCGCGGGCCGCAGCGGTGACGATGGCGACCGTATCGAGCTCCTCGCCGTTGGGTCCGACCCAGGTCTCTGCCAATCCTGCGAAGGCGATCAACCCGCCGTTGCGCGACCGGATGAAGAACGGCCGCTTGCGTCCCTCCGATTGATGCCATTCGTAATATCCGTCGACCGGAAGCAGACAGCGCCGCCGTTTCATTGCGTTTTTGAAAGCCGGCTTGTCCAGCACGGTCTCAGCGCGAGCGTTGATAAGAAGCGCGAACTGGCGGGGGTCCTTGACCCAGGCCGGAATCAGGCCCCATCGCATCAGGCGAAAATGCCGGTCGCCGTTCTCGAGAATGACCACAGGGATCGGTTGGGTTGGCGCAATATTGTACCGCGGCGGGAAATTCGGCTGTTCGGCATAGCCAAAAGCCTGACGCATCGCCTCCGGCGGCGACAGGATGACGTAGCGTCCACACATTTCGCCTTTCCGGAGGTGAGAGATTCAACTCGTATTAATCCCGGAGCCTAACACTACAACCAATGACAACGGCGTCCAGCAAACCATCCCTTTTTCCAGTTGCGAAGCAGACCGATCTGAATAGGTCCGGTCGGGAAGCCGAGCTATCGGCTGCCAACATCAACCCGCGAACCGGCCTTGCGACCGACTACCTCAATCATTTCAACGAAGCCGTCATGCTGCTTGAAATGATCCCCGACATGCCGGACTGCGCCGGGGACTTCATGGAATGGCAGCCGCTGACCTATCCGGAGCATTTCATGGCTTCGAACTTCAAGGCGCGCGATCTCGCCATCGAGGCTTATGAGCAGGCCGATCCCGACATTCGCGCCAGATTCGACAACGTCACCGGCGATATGACGACCATCCTGACTGCCGTGGCGTCAGCGATGAAAGGCGTCCGCCAGGACAAGACCCGCGCGGTCCTCGCCATTCAGGCGACGGGCTGGGTCAAGCCGCTGGTCATGCTGGCCGGCGGCATCATCAATGGAGAGCGTGGCGAAACCGACGTCGATTACATCATGAACCACTGATGCCGTCGCCCACACCTTTCCAGACTCCCCGGCTCGCCGTCAGCGCCGCGATCTTTCGCGACGGCAAGGTTTTGCTGGTGCGCCGCGCCCGGCCGCCCGGCAAAGGCTTGCATTCGCTGCCCGGCGGCCGCGTCGAATTCGGCGAGACCATGGCCCACGCGCTGCATCGCGAGGTCGCGGAAGAAGCCGGGCTGAGGATCGAGATTGTCGGTCCCGCGGGATGGCGCGAAGTAATCCCGGGCGAATCCGGCCACGGGCATTTCGTGGTGATGGCGTTCGCGGCGCGCTGGGTCGGCGGTGAGCCCGCCTTAAGCGACGAACTCGACGGCTTCAGTTGGGCCGCGCCGGACCTGCCGGACGATTTGCAGGTCACCGAGGGGCTGCAAGACATCATCGATTCGGCGCGGCTGCTCGTCGGAGTCTAGCTAGTGGAGTGAATTTGACGTTCGCTACCCACTTTGCAGCAACCCCGTCAGGCGAATGTCAAATTCAAAACTCCACTAGAAACCTGATAGTTGCTAGGTGGTCCTTTGATTCTAGCATTTGCAGGAACTCCCTGCCGCAACGGGATGCAAATGTTAGAATCAGACCACTAGGTCGCGGGAGGCGCTGTGAATCGCCCGGCCTTGCTTCCATCGCATCGAAAAGGCATATCACGACGAAGCCGGACTCCCTCGATGCGCAAATCGGTTTTTGCCGTTGTTGTTCTGACCGCGATCTGCGGCGCCTTGCCCGCGCGCGGGCAGGAAGGGGCTGCGCCGTTCGATGCCGACCTGCAGCGGCTGGCCGAGATCCTCGGTACGCTGCACTATCTGCGCGGCATCTGCGGCGCCAACGAAGGCGCCAAATGGCGTAATGAAATGCAGGCTCTGATCGACGCTGAAACGCCTGCCGGCGAGCGCCGCGCCAGGATGATCGCAGCCTTCAACCGCGGCTATACCGGCTTCCAGCAGACCTACAGGGTATGCACCCCGGCCGCCAATGTCGCGATCCGCCGTTATATCGAGGAAGGCGCGAAGATTGCCCGCGACCTGACCGCCAGATACGCGAACTGAACTGATTGGCCGTCGCGCCTCGGGTTCGCAGGCAGCCGCATATCGGGTTTCCCTGAAAATCCGAATTCCAACTCAAATGCGCCGAGGCTCGTTAACCTTTCCTAAAGAACCGGCTGCCGGACCCCGATTCGCGTGCTAAACCACGGCGGTTGTTAAGCACTTCGTTTCGTCAGACGACCGGATTTTTCATGCGCCCGCCATTTACCTTCAGCCCGGCCCGTGATTCGCTGCCCGATCAGGAGCAGAAGCAGGCCGCACTGAGTTACCTCAACGAAGCGTGGGCCGAGGCACGCCACGACGGCGTCGACGGCGATTGTCTGGCGCAAGCCAGCCTGTTCGCGGCTTTCGCGGAACTTGTCAGCACCTATGGCGAAGATGCCGTGGCGAATTTCGTCGAAGGTCTCGCAGGCCGCATCCGCAATGGCGAATTCTCGATCGGTCTCGCGAAGCAGTAGCTGTTCACTCGTTGCTCATCGCCGGGCGACCCGAGACCCTCGATACTTCAGCGCCCTGCAATATGGCATCATCCGCTTTCGCGGTGATGCCGTCCAGAATTGCAGCCCTCGCTATGCTTTCAGCGTCTCCAGAAAGCGCACCGGCTCGCCCGCGGCTGGCGTCGTCAATTCGCCCTGCCACATCACGCGGCGGCCGCGCACGAAGGTGCCGACCGGCCAGCCCGTCACCTCGACACCGTCATAGGGCGTCCAGCCCGCGCGCGAGGCCACCCACTTGTTGGTGATGGTCTCGCTCCGCTTGAGATCGACCACGGTGAAGTCGGCATCAAAGCCGGACGCGATCCGACCCTTGCAGGCGATATTGAACAGCCGCGCCGGACCGGCGCTGGTTAAATCGACAAATCGCGCCAGCGACAGCCGGTCCGCATTGACGTGATCCAGCATCACGGGCACCAGCGTCTGCACGCCGGTCATGCCCGAGGGCGAGGCGGGATAGGCCTTCTGCTTCTCCTCCAGCGTGTGCGGCGCGTGGTCGGAACCGAGCACGTCGATGATGCCCTGCTTGATGCCGTTCCAGATGCCGGCGCGATGCGCGGCATTGCGCACCGGCGGATTCATCTGCGCCAGCGTGCCGAGCTGCTCATAGCAGCCGGGCGCGACCATCGTGAGATGGTGCGGCGTCGCCTCGCAGGACGCGACATCCTTGTGGTCGCGCAGATACTCGATCTCTTCCTTGGTCGAGATATGCAGCACGTGAATGCGCTTTCCCGTTTCGCGGGCGAGAGTGACGAGCCGCTGCGTCGCCTTGAGCGCGGCTGTCTCATCGCGCCACACCGGATGCGAGCGCGGATCGCCCTCGATGCGCAATCCCTTGCGTTCGTTGAGGCGGTATTCGTCCTCGGCGTGAAACGACGCACGGCGGCGGATCACGTTGAAAATTCGTCGCAGGCTGTCGTCATCCTCGACCAGCAGCGCGCCGGTGGACGATCCGACGAACACCTTGACCCCGGCGCAGCCGGGCGCGCGCTCCAGTTCGGGCAGGTCCTGCACGTTATCGCGGGTGCCGCCGATGAAGAAGGCGAAGTCGCAATGCATGCGATGATGCGCCGCCTTCATCTTCGCGGCGAAGGTTTCCGCCGTCACCGTCAGAGGATTGGTATTCGGCATCTCGAATACTGCTGTCACGCCGCCCATCACGGCGCTGCGCGAGCCGCTTTCGAGGTCTTCCTTGTGGGTGAGCCCCGGCTCGCGGAAATGCACCTGGGTGTCGATCACGCCGGGCAGGATATGCAGTCCCCGGCAGTCGATCACCTCGGCGGCGTCGGCGTGGCCAAGTCCGCCGATGGCGGCGATGCGGCCGTCCGATACCGCGATGTCGCCGATCCCCTCGCCGTCCTGATTGACGATGGTGCCTGCTCTGAGAATCACGTCAAATGTTTTGGTCATTTGTCCTGATCATCGTCTCCGACAGCTTTTTCCGTCCGCCGCTGCGCCACGCGGACCCTTGTTGCGGGCACCTTAGCGGCTTACGTTGCGAAGCGAAATCCGGCACGCAGGTTTCCCCGGGGTACTGCGCAAGACCCGCCAAGACAACAATGCCCGGCCAAGAGATATGTCATGAAAGCAGCGTTTCTTCCCGACCGGGGGGTGGTCAAGGTCAGCGGCGACGACGCACGCAATTTTCTCAACGGTCTCGTGACCACCGATGTGACCAAGGTCCAGCCGGGCTTCGGCCGGTTCGGGGCGCTGCTGACGCCGCAGGGCAAGATCACGTTTGACTTCCTCATCACCGAGGCGCAGCCGGGCCATGGCGGCGGCTTCCTCATCGACTGCCCGTTATCGCTGGCGCAACCGCTTGCGACCAAGCTCGGCTTCTACAAGCTGCGCGCCAAGGTCACGGTCGAAAACCTTTCAGGCACGCTCGGCGTGCTGGCGGCCTGGGACGGCGAACCCGCCATGCACCCCGACCTGACCTTCGCCGATCCGCGCAGCGACAAGCTCGGCTGGCGCATTCTCGCACCGCAGGATCTCGCGGCCCGGGCGGCCACCGTGATCGGCGCTGAACTGGTCGAAAGCGCCGACTACGAGGCCCACCGGATCGCAACCAGCGTGCCGAGCGGTGGCACCGATTTCGCATTCGGCGACGTCTTCCCGCATGAGGCCAACATGGACCGGCTGCACGGCGTCGACTTCGACAAAGGCTGCTATGTCGGTCAGGAAGTGGTGTCGCGCATGGAGCATCGCGGCACCGCGCGCAGCCGGATCGTGCGCGTGCTGCTGGACGACGGCGTGCCGGAGGCCGGCGCGGCCATCGTCGCCGCGGACAAGCCGGTCGGCACCATGGGGTCGTCGGCCGCAGGCCAGGGTCTTGCGCTGCTGCGGCTGGATCGCGCCGCGGACGCGATCGAGGCCGGGATTGCGTTGATGGCGGGTGCCATTCCGATCCGTGTCGCCGATCCTGACGACCTCAAGCTCCCGGCGAAGAAGACGGTCGCATGACGCAATCCGCGCGCCTGCATGCCGACGGCCTGACCCGCTGTCCGTGGCCCGGCGACGATCCGCTCTATCTCGCCTATCACGACACCGAATGGGGCATACCCGAATACGACGACCGCGCGCTGTTCGAAAAGCTGATCCTCGACGGCTTTCAGGCGGGTCTGTCGTGGATCACGATCCTGCGCAAGCGCGACAACTTCCGCCTCGCCTTCGACGATTTCAACCCGGAAAAGATCGCGCGCTACGGCGACAGGAAAATCCACGCGCTGATGAACGATGCCGGCATCGTGCGCAATCGCGCGAAGATCGAGGGCGCCGTCGCAAGCGCGAAATCCTATCTGGCGATCATGGAACAGGGTCCGGGCTTTTCCGATCTGTTATGGGACTTCATGGACGGCAGGCCGAAGGTCAATCGCTTCAAGACCACCGCGACCGTGCCGGCCTCGACGCCGCTCTCGATCAAAATCTCGAAGGAACTGGCCTCGCGCGGGTTCAAATTCGTCGGTCCCACGATCGTCTACGCCTTCATGCAGGCGACGGGGATGGTCAACGACCATCTGGTGACGTGCCATTGCCATGAGACCTGCAGCCGGCAGACGCGCAAGCCGCGTCATGCGACGACATGACGGCAAAGGCGGCTCCGAAAATCTCGTCGCGCGCATGGCAGCGGATGCTGTCCGGCCGGCGGCTCGACCTGCTCGATCCCTCCCCGCTCGATATCGAGATCGCGGATATTGCACATGGCCTCGCCCGGGTGGCGCGATGGAACGGCCAGACCCGCGGCGCGCATATTTTCTCCGTCGCGCAGCACACGCTGCTGGTCGAAGCGGTGATGCGCGAGCACACCCCGCGCGTCGATATCCGGGTACGGCTGGCGGCGCTGCTGCATGACGCGCCGGAATATGTCATCGGCGACATGATCTCGCCGTTCAAGGCGGTGATCGGCGGCTCCTACAAGACGGTGGAGAAGCGGCTGCTGTCGGCGATCCACGTCCGCTTCGGGCTGCAACCGGCGCTGCCCGCCGACATTGAGCGACAGATCAAGGATGCCGACATGGGGGCGGCCTATCTCGAAGCGACGCATCTTGCGGGCTTCTCCGAGCCCGAGGCGAAGCGCCTGTTCGGCAGCGATCCCGGCCTGCCGGCGGCGCTGATCAACGACTACCTGACGCCATGGTCGGCAGGAAAGGCCGAGAAGCGGTTCCTGGCGCGGTTCAAGAGCCTGCAGGCTTGATGGCCTGAAGCGTTTTCGAGCGAAGTGGTTCGGTTCGCGTCGAGAACTGCGTTGAATCACAATCATAGAGCCCCGCTTCTGATTCCATCAGAAGCCAGAAGCAGGCGTTCCAGGCCGCAGACCGCCTTTCGTCCCCGCGCCCGCGAGCTTATATTTCCAAAAAAACCGGGAATGTCATGATCCACGTCTGCTCGCTTGCTTTGCTTGCCGATACCGTGAGAACCACGGGCGCCAGCCATATCCTTACCGTGATGGCCAATGTCGATCAGGTGCAGCGTCCGCGCTCCGTGCTCGAAGCCAATCACCTGAAGGTGTCGATGGACGACATCAACGAGCCCGCGGACGGCTTCGTCGCGCCGAACGACGGCCATATCCTGCAAGTTCTAACCTTCATCCGCGGCTGGGATCGCCAGGCGCCGCTGGTGGTGCATTGCTACGCCGGGATCAGCCGCTCGAGCGCGAGCGCCTTCACCGCCGCCTGCGCGCTCAATCCGCATCGCGACGAACTTTCGATCGCACGGCAGATTCGCGCGGCGTCGCCGGTCGCACAGCCGAACCGCCTGATCGTGGCGTTGGCGGACAAGGCGCTCGGCCGCGAGGGACGGATGCTGCGCGCGCTTGACGAGATAGGTCCCGGCAACATGGCGATCGAAGGCCGGCCGTTCCGCGTCGATCTGGAATAGCGTTAGCCCCTCGCCGGCTTCAATCCGCCATCGGGTCCGCCAACCGCAATCAAGCCGCGCGCCGCCGCACTTGCAGAGCCTCGCCGAATGCTTCGAACAGTGTCCGGTTGACCGGATTGCATTGCGGATCGTATTCGGCGTGCCATTGCACGGCGAGCGCGAAGGCCGGCGCATCGGCGATACGGATCGCCTCGATGGTGCCATCCTCGGCCACGCCCTCGACAACGACACGCTCGCCGGGTTCGAGGATGCCCTGGCCGTGCAGCGAATTGACGCGGATGGTCTCGCGGCCGAGCAATCGGGCGAACACACCGCCCTGAACCAGCCGGACATCGTGGCGATCGCCGAACACCACATTCAGGTCCGGATGAATCTCGCCGTTCTCAAGCCGCGGCATCCGGTGATTCAGGCGTCCCGGCAATTCGCGAATTTCCGGATGCAGCGAGCCGCCGAATGCGACGTTGATCTCCTGCAGTCCACGGCAGATGCCGAAGATCGGAACGCGGCGGGCGACGCAGGCCTGCGCCAGTGACAATGCGAGATCGTCGCGGTTGACGTCGTAAGGTTCATGCCGAGGATCCGGCTCGGCGCGAAAACGGCTCGGATGCACGTTGGCGCGCGCGCCCACCAGCACAACGCCGTCGACCGCATCGAGCAGCGCTCCGATCTCGGTAACCTTCGGGCAGCCTGCGAACATCAGGGGCAGCGCGCGTGCGACCTCGGCAACCGCCCGCAGGTTCCGCTCGCTGACCATCTGCATTTCAAATCGGTTCTCGAGGCGGTGCGAACTGCCGATCACGCCGACCACCGGCTTTTTCATCGCCAGATACCCAACTCAATCAGCGGGTCGTTGGTCCGAATATACATCTTAAGGTCTTCGCGGAGGAGCGACTCGCGGCAAATGGTTCGACGATCATGCCTCTCGACCGAAGCCGGATCAACAATTCAACACCGCGAGCCAGCCATGCTCACGCAGCGCGCAAGAGCCCTGCGCGGCCCGTGCCCGACGCGCCGGTTGAGCAATCCGGCACGGTCGCAGCGTCGGACCAGATCAATCGGTGGAACGGCGAAGCTCAAGAGCGTCTTCGACCTTGGCCGGCTTCGCTTCCGGCTTGACGGGATCTAGCCTGGCGCTTTCGACCCGCGGGGTCTCGACACGCGCGGTGACCTCCGTCTTCGAAGCGTCGGCCGTGCGCGGACCATGCCCACGGCCGCGCGGACGCGCAGCCGCCCGCGCCAGCAGCATCTGCCTTCCGCCCTGATGGTTGAAATCGCAATAGGCAAAGCCCATGCCCGACACCGAACCACGGAAGCTGCGATCGCTCTGCTTGTCGAGGTTGAAGCACGGCTCGAATGGAAGCCCCTTGAGCGAGGCGCAGACCGCCTGCCCGCGAACCTGAAGCGTATTGCCTGGCAATCTCATGTGGCGGATCGGACCTGAGCCGCTGAACTGTACCGCGCCGGCCGCGCCGCCGTCCTCGAACACCCGACCAGCGCCGCGCGTGCCGTCGAAGCAGGTGAAGGCGAAAACCTTGCCGGCCACGAACCGCCTGGCCTCGTCGGCATTCATGATGTGACCGGCCATTGCCGGTGCCGCGATCGCACCTGCAACCAGGGCTCCTGACACGAAACGCGCGAGCATGACTGCAACTCCAACGAACTGAACGGGTCGGCCGCGGACCGACGCCTTTACCCACTGCTTACCATACCAACCGTGGCAACATTGGAGCAGCTTGGTTGGTAAAGTCTGAACATCCCTAGAGAATTTTTACCACGATGCGCCCGCGCACCCCCCCGGCAAGAATCCGGGCGCCAGCCTCGATGACCTCGTCCAGACCAATTTCATGAGTGATTTCAGCTAGCTTGGACCGATCCAGATCAGTCGCGAGCCGGCTCCATGCGGTTTTGCGAAGCTCGATCGGGCACATTACGGAATCGATGCCGAGCAGACACACCCCGCGCAGAATGAATGGCGCCACTGACGACGGCAGATCCATGCCGCCGGCGAGCCCGCAAGCTGCGATCGCGCCCCGATATTTCGTCATCGACAACAGATTGGCGAGCGTGGTGGACCCGACGCTGTCGATCCCTCCCGCCCAGCGTTCCTTCGCCAGCGGTTTGGCCGGTCCCGACAACTCGTTGCGGTCAATCACCTCGGCCGCGCCGAGATCCTTGAGGTAGCCGGCTTCCGATGAACGGCCGGTGGAACCGATGACGTGGTAACCGAGTCTGGAGAGCACGGCTATCGCCACCGATCCGACGCCGCCGGCGGCCCCGGTCACGATCACAGGCTCGTCCTTCGGCGTCAGGCCGTGTCTTTCGAGCGCCAGCACCGACAGCATCGCGGTGTAGCCCGCAGTCCCGATCGCCATGGCGTCGCGCGTCGTCAGGCCTTCGGGGAGCGCCACCAGCCAGTCGCCCTTGACGCGGGCCTTTTCCGCATAGGCCCCGAGGTGGGTTTCGCCCATGCCCCAGCCGTTGCAGATCACCTTGTCGCCAATCTTCCAGGAAGGATGCGACGACTGCTCGACCGTGCCGGCGAAATCGATTCCCGCGATCATCGGAAAGCGCCGCACCACCGGCGCCTTGCCGGTGACCGCCAGGCCGTCCTTGTAGTTCAGCGTCGACCATTCGACGCGCACGGTGACGTCGCCATCCATCAGTTCGGCTTCGTCGAATTGAGTCAGCGCCGCTGTCGTGCCCTTCTCGGCCTTGTCGATCCGGATCGCCCTGAATGTCGCCATCGCTGTCGCTCCCGGATGTCTGGGCGAGCCTTTCGGGAGATTGAACCCATTACGCAGGCTGCGCAACCGCCCGCCGGACCGGCGCTTCGACGATCGGCAGGTTGATCAATGCTGACAGCACGCCGAACAGCACCGACAGCCACCAGACCACGGTGTAGGAACCGAAATGGTCGAACGCCACGCCGCCCAGCAGCGCGCCAAGGAACCCGCCGACCTGATGGCTGAAGAACGCGAAGCCGTAGAGCGTCGCCAGCCAGCGGGTGCCGAACATCAACGCCACGAGGCTCGTGGTGGGCGGCACCGTGGATAGCCAGGTCAGGCCAGTGACGACGCCGAACGCGACCGCGGAGAACGTCGTCATCGGGGTTGAAATGAACGCGACGATCGACAGCGCGCGGATGAAATAGATCGCCGACAGGATGTAGCGCTTGGGCATCCTGGTCGAGAGCCATCCGACACTGAGCGATCCGATGATGTTGAACAGGCCGATCGCCGCCAGCACCCAGCCGCCGGCCTGGACCGACAGGCCGCGGTCGACCAGATAGGCCGGCAGGTGCGCGGTGATGAAGGCGAGCTGGAAACCGCAGGTGAAGAAGCCGAGCACCAGCAGCACGTAGGAGCGGTGACCGAAGGCTTCCGCCAGCGCACTCTTGAAAGACTGTTCCGACGCGGCGGCAGCAGCGCCGCCGGCATTGCTGGGCGGTGTCGACAACACCAGCGCGAACGGCACGACAAACAGCATCAGCACCGCGAACACCGTCAGCGCCGGCTGCCAGCCGAAATTGTCGATCAGCGCGACGCTGAACGGCGCGAACACGAATTGCCCGAACGAGCCGGCCGCGGTGCCGGCGCCCAGCGCGAGACCGCGCCACTGCAGCGGCAACAGCTTGCCGAACGCCGACAGCACCAGGTTGAACGAGCATCCGGACAGGCCGAAACCGACCAAAAATCCGGCCCCGATATTGAGCGACACCGGCGTGTCGGCATAGCGCATCACCAGAAGGCCGGCGGCATACATTAGCGCGCCTGCCGAAATCACCCGCACGCTGCCGAACCTGTCGGCAATCGCGCCGGCGAAGGGCTGGCCGATGCCCCACAAAAGGTTCTGAACCGCGAAGGCGAGCGCGAAGACGTCGCGGCCCCACGAGAACTCGCTGCTCATGGGCTGCATGAAGAAGCCGAACGCCGACCGCGGCCCGAACGTCAGCATTCCGATCATGCAGCCGCATATGATGATCACGAGCGGTGTGCGCCACCCCGTTTCACGCACGGTCTGCGGACCGCTGTCTTCGGATGTCGCCATCGGGACTGTCCATTTGCCGGTGCAGATGTAGACGGAACATCAGCACCTCCGGCCGGCAAGGCCGAGCCCTGCAAGTTAATGCGCCTGCATGAAAATGCCAACTCGCCGGGATAATAAATCGACACGCAGCTCACGCAATGCGTGAGCAACCGAAGCGGTTACCTGCGACTTACCGCCCGGCGCGCAGTTCGGCCGAACTGTGCGCGGCTTCCGCCAATCTGGCCGTGATCTCGGCGGTCTGGGCCGCCGTGCCCCAGCTCGGCGCATCGCTGCCGTCGCCCCAGGCGCGCGGACGATAGAAGGTGTGAACGCCGGTGCGATACATCTTCTTCATTTCGCGGACCCAGGAAGGATGCACCCAATAGGCGTGATAGTGCGTCGACTTGCCGACTTCCGGCAGCCACAGCCGCCCGTCGAGCGTGGCCTTCGCAATCCTGCGGGCGCGATCCCACATGTCCGGCTCGGTGACCACATCGCGAATGCCGTCGCAGGCGAAGGTGAACTGGCACGCCAGATGACGGTTCGCATTCTGATAGACCACGCCGCACACGGTAGTCGGATAGTAGCCCGAGAACACGCGGTTCATCACCACCTGCGCGACCGCGATCTGGCCGCGGATCGCCTCGCCCCGCGCTTCGAAGTAGACCGCTTCGGCAAGACACTTTTCCTGCTTGGCGCGTTTCTTCTGGTCGAGCAGGCCGAGTCGCTCGGCCGGCGTTTCGACCTCTCCCTTGCCGACCACGGTTTCGCCAGCCTTCCCGGTATCCTGTCGCGACGGCATGGACGCCTTCATATCGGGATCCGCGGGCAGACCCGGGGTCACGATCATCGGTTCTTCACCGGGCTGCCAGCGCTCCAGGCTCTCGCTCGCGACGCCCAGCGAACTTCCGAAATACAGGCTTGCTGTCTTGAAGGAAAATCCGTCGGCGGACGATTGCGGCTCGACGGCCGCGTCGTCGGCTTCGCGATTTCGCTTGAGATTGCCGAGCGGCTGAGCTTCGAGCGAACGCGAAACATCATATTGAGGCAGTGGCGGCGCCTGCAACGCTTCCGCCAGTTCGGGATCGAGCGCCGCCGGCTCGGCAGCATGCGTGGCCGCCGCGCTCTTGGCTCCCATCACCGATGTATTTGATGTCGGGGTTTGCTGTGGCGGCGCGCTCGCCGGCACAACCGGTTGCGTCTCCGGCGGCGCAATTGTCAGACGATCACCTTTCAGCGTCCGATCGACCTTGGGAAAATCGGAGGCCTGATAGCGAGGCGGCGACCGCAGCAGCGGGTTGCGCGCGGCGACGCCGGCATCGTGACCGTCGAGACTGGCAAGCAGAAGCGCGGCGGCGCGTGGCGCGGCGGTACCGACGGGACGGCCGAAGCTAAAGGTCGCGACCTGAATGGAGCTTACGGCGGAGGCGAACACTCGCTTTTGCCAGCGTTCGGCAACGCCGGGCTGATGCGCAAGCAGCGCGGCGATATCCTGATAGCCGGTCTCGTTCGGGATCAATGCGAAGAAGCAGAGACCGAAACCGAAGAGTGCAAGACGCGCACTCTTCGGTTGGTTACGCAACACAGACATCGATACGCTCACGCAACGCCACACATGCGACCGATCCGCACGTTCCATGCAATTCGATCGATTGCGGTAATATCCAATTAAAGTTGCGAGGGCGTTAATCGGCGATGCGCGCGCACCACAGGCAAGAGCGCAGTCGTGGTCGCGGGCGGACGTTGCAAAGGTGGTAAACAACCGCTCAGGTCAAATGGTAAAGATCAGGTCAACGCCGTAGCGTTTTCGAGCGATGTCCTCGGGCTTGACCTGGGGATGGATTGACGGTTCGCGTGAAGAAAACGCGTCAAAAAAATGCGCGGCGGCGATATCCCAAAACGGTCGGAAGATCAGGCCTGACTTGCAGGCGTCTTGTGGAGCGCGGCTTGCGCGGCGGCAAGGCGCGCGATCGGCACGCGGTAGGGCGAGCACGACACATAATTCAATCCGATCTCGTGGCAGAACGCCACCGACACCGGATCGCCGCCGTGTTCGCCGCAGATGCCCACTTTGAGATTCGGCCGGGTCTTGCGGCCACGGGCGACGCCGATCTTCACCAGTTCCCCGACACCGCCGCGATCGATCGAGACGAACGGATCGATCTCCAGAATGCCCTTCGCGATATAGGTGCCGAGGAAGCTCGCGGCGTCGTCGCGGCTGATGCCGAAGGTCGTCTGCGTCAGATCGTTGGTGCCGAACGAAAAGAACTCCGCGCTCTCAGCGATCTCGCCCGCTACAAGGCAGGCGCGCGGCAGTTCGATCATGGTGCCGACCTGATAGCTCAGTTTGGCGCCGGTCTCGCGCATCACCGACTGTGCGGTCACATCGATCCGCGCCTTGATCAGATCGAATTCCGCTTTGGTCGCGATCAGCGGCACCATGACCTCAACCGCAACGACCTTGCCAGTGCGCTTGCCGGCCTCGACCGCGGCCTCGAAAATCGCGCGCGCCTGCATCTCGGCGATCTCGGGATAGACGATCGCGAGGCGGCAGCCGCGAAAGCCGAGCATCGGGTTAAACTCGGCCAGACTGCGGGCGCGGTCAGCCAGCCTGCGCGGATCGGTATTCATCGCGCGCGCGACTTCCTCGATCTCGGCTTGCGTATGCGGCAGGAACTCATGCAGCGGCGGATCGAGCAGCCGGATCGTGACCGGCAAGCCCTTCATGATCTCGAACAGTTCGACGAAGTCCGCGCGCTGCATCGGCAGCAGTTTCGACAGCGCGGCGCGGCGCGCCTGCTCGTCTTCGGCCAGGATCATCTCGCGCACGGTGCGGATGCGGGTCTCTTCGAAGAACATGTGCTCGGTGCGGCACAGGCCGATGCCCTCGGCTCCAAACTTCACCGCCGTGCGGGCATCGACCGGCGTGTCACCGTTGACGCGGATGCGGAGCTTGCGAACCTCGTCGGCCCAACCCATCAGCGTGCCGAACTCGCCCGACAGTTCGGGCTCGATCATCGGCATCTGTCCCGCCAGCACCTCTCCGAGCGACCCGTCGATGGTGATGACGTCGCCGACCTTGAAGATGCGGTCGCCGACGCTCATGGTGCCGCTTCCGTAATCGACGCGGATGCTGCCGCAGCCCGATACGCAGGGCTTGCCCATGCCGCGCGCGACCACGGCCGCGTGAGAGGTCATGCCGCCGCGCGTGGTCAGGATGCCCTCGGCGGCGTGCATACCGTGGATGTCCTCCGGGCTGGTCTCTATCCGTACCAGGATGACCCTGCGGCCGTCGGCCTGCAGCTTGGCCGCGTCATCGGGAGAAAACACGATCTCGCCGGCGGCGGCACCCGGCGACGCCGGCAGGCCGGTGGCGATCACCTCACGCGTCGCGTTGGGATCGATGGTCGGATGGAGCAACTGGTCGAGCGAGGCCGGATCGATGCGGGCAACCGCATCCTTTTTCGAGATCACGCCTTCATTGGCGAGTTCGACGGCGATGCGCAGCGCGGCGCGCGCGGTGCGCTTGCCGCTGCGGGTCTGCAGCATCCAGAGCTTGCCGTCCTCGACGGTGAACTCCATGTCCTGCATGTCGCGATAGTGCCGTTCGAGCAGGGTGTAGATGCGCGTCAGCTCCTTGAAGGCTTCCGGCATCGCCGATTCCATCGACGGCCTGTCGGAGCCGGATTCCTGGCGCGCCGCTTCGGTGATGTCCTGCGGCGTGCGGATACCCGCCACCACGTCCTCACCCTGGGCGTTGATGAGAAACTCGCCGTAAAGCCTGCTCTCGCCGGTCGACGGATTGCGCGTGAACGCCACGCCGGTCGCCGACGTCTCGCCGAGATTGCCGAACACCATGGCCTGCACATTGACGGCAGTGCCCCATGATTCCGGAATATTGTGCAGGCGGCGATAGGTAACCGCCCGGGCATTCATCCATGACGAGAACACCGCGCCGATCGCGCCCCATAGCTGCTCGTGGGGATCCTGCGGGAATTCATTGCCGGTCTCGCGGGCAACGGCTGTCTTGTACTTGCCCACCATCTCGATCCAGTCGTCGCCGGTCAGATCGGTATCGAGCGAATAGCCCTTGGTGTCCTTGAAGGCGTCCAGAATGTCTTCGAACTGATGATGCGCGAAGCCGAGCACGACGTCCGAGTACATGGTGATGAAGCGTCGATAGCTGTCATAGGCAAATCGCCGGTCGCCGGACATCGCGGCCAGCGCCTCGACGGTCTTGTCGTTGAGGCCGAGATTGAGCACGGTGTCCATCATGCCGGGCATCGAGGCGCGCGCCCCCGAGCGCACCGAGACCAGCAGCGGATTCGTCGCATCGCCGAACACCTTCCCGGTGATCTTTGCGACTTGCTCCAGCGCCTTTTCGACCTGCGACTTCAGTTCCTTCGGATAGGTTTTGTCATGCGCATAGAAGAACGCGCATACCGAGGTCGGGATCGTAAAGCCGGGAGGCACCGGTAAACCGAGATTGGCCATCTCGGCGAGATTGGCGCCCTTGCCGCCGAGCAGGTCCTTCAGCTCCGCCTTGCCTTCCGCCTTGCCGCCCCCGAACGTATAGACCCACTTGCTTTTCACAGGCGCCGACGCCTTTGCCGGCTTGTCCGCCGCCTTGCGGTTGCCGCCGGAACTTGCGGCCTTCGCCCGAGGTGTCGCGGATGACTTTGATTTCGCAGCGGGCTTCTTGGACTTCGAGGCGGCTTTGGCCATGCGATGAAACCATTCCACGTGAAGGAAAGCGTGTTTGCCTTACACCACGTTTTGACGACTCCACGCAAGCTGCGCGAGCCATCGTTTCCTCGGCCGAATGCTTTGCGCGCATTTCCGCGCGCAGCACGATTTCGGCTTCGTGGCGTCATGCCAGTCGTAAAGGATAGTCCAATTGCGAAAACAGCCCGGCTTGCGCCAGGCTGTTTTGCTTCGTCTGTTGTTCGTCGATCAGCGCCGCCGAGCGGCATCACGCCTGCGGCTGCGGCTCGAGACCCGGATCGGGGTCCGGGCGCGGATGGGTTTTTCCGGCCGGCGGAACCGCCGAAGTGCGCGGGGTGGTCGGCTCCAGCACCGATTCCCGATTCGGTTTCTTGCCGTTCAGCAGATCGGTGATCTCGTCGCCGGTCAGCGTTTCGAATTCAAGCAGACCTTTGGCGAGCGTCTCCAGATCAGCCCGCTTCTCGGCGAGAATGCGGGTCGCGTCCTTGTAGCCGGCCTCGACCAGACGCTTGACTTCGGAGTCGATCTTTTGCGCGGTCGCCTCCGACACATTCTGCTGGCGGTTGACCTGCATGCCGAGGAACACCTCGTCGTTGTTCTCGCCATAGGACACCGTGCCGAGTTCTTTCGACAGGCCCCAGCGCGTCACCATCATGCGCGCAAGGCGCGTCGCCTGATCGATGTCGGACGCGGCGCCTGACGTCACCTTCTCGTGGCCGAAGATCATTTCCTCCGCCACGCGCCCGCCCATCATGATGGCGAGCCGCGAGGTCATCTGCTCCAGCGACATCGACAGCTTGTCGCGCTCGGGAAGCTGCATCACCATGCCCAGCGCCCGGCCGCGCGGAATGATGGTCGCCTTGTGGATCGGATCGGTGGCGACGACGTTGAGGCCGACGATGGCGTGACCGCCCTCGTGATAGGCCGTCAGCATCTTCTCTTCCTCGGTCATGACGAGCGACTTGCGCTCGGCGCCCATCATCACCTTGTCCTTGGCTTCCTCGAACTCGGCCTGCGTCACCATGCGCTTGTTGCGACGGGCGGCCGTCAGCGCCGCCTCGTTGACGAGGTTCATCAGGTCGGCGCCGGAGAAACCGGGCGTGCCGCGGGCGATGGTCTTGATGTTGACATCGGGCGCCAGCGGCACCTTGCGGATATGCACCTTCAGAATCTGCTCACGACCAACGACGTCGGGGTTAGGCACCACGACCTGACGGTCGAAGCGGCCGGGACGCAGCAGCGCGGGATCGAGCACGTCGGGGCGGTTGGTCGCGGCAATCAGGATCACGCCCTCATTGGCCTCAAAACCGTCCATCTCGACCAGCAACTGGTTCAGCGTCTGCTCGCGCTCGTCATTGCCGCCGCCGAGACCGGCGCCACGGTGACGGCCGACCGCGTCGATTTCGTCGATGAAGATGATGCATGGCGCGTTCTTCTTGGCCTGCTCGAACATGTCGCGGACGCGGCTCGCGCCGACGCCGACGAACATCTCGACGAAGTCGGAACCCGAAATGGTGAAGAACGGCACATTGGCTTCGCCCGCCACCGCGCGCGCGATCAGCGTCTTACCGGTGCCGGGGGGGCCGACCAGCAGCACACCGCGCGGAATGCGTCCGCCGAGGCGCTGGAACTTGCCGGGGTCGCGCAGGAACTCGACGATCTCCTGCAGGTCCTGCTTGGCCTCATCGACGCCCGCCACATCCTCGAAGGTGACGCGGCCGTGGGCTTCCGTCAGCATCTTGGCGCGCGACTTGCCGAAACCCATGGCCTTGCCGGCGCCGCCCTGCATCTGGCGCGACAGGAAAATCCACACGCCGATCAGCGCGATGAACGGCAGCCAGGAGACCAGCAGCGACACGAACCATGGCACGCTGTCGCCCGGAGGCTTCGCGGTAATCTGCACCTTGGCGTCATAGAGCTTTTTCACCAGACCCGGATCGGTCGGCGCATAGGTCTGGAAAGCGGAGCCGTTGGTGAACGTGCCGTGAATTTCCTGTCCCTGGATCACGACATCGCGAACATTGTTCTGATCGACTTCCGTCAGCAACTGCGAGAACGAGATGTCCTGCGCGGTTGTGTGGTGGCCGGGATTCTGGAACAGCGTGAACAGCGCCAACAGGAGCAAGACAATGATGACCCAGAGGGCGAAGTTGCGCATATTGGCGTTCATCGATTTTCCTTCGAGGCCGCGCGGATCGCAGCCGGGTGTCCCTGTATCGACTCAATAGATAGGGGGTGCCGATACGGATACAATCTAGGCGCGGAGGGTGCCGCTGCCAAGGGAACCGCGCGGGTCTTAATAAATAAACGTCGTCAACTGGAACAAGTTGACACAAGGCCGCAAGGCCGCGCCGAATGGTGCCGGACCCGGCCGGCTTCTGTTCTATCACCTCTTTGATCCGCTTCACCTTTCAATAGCCAGAAAGGCGGGCCATTACTCCCTCGCTCCAGCGCATTTCAGCGCACGGGCGGGCCCAGGCGCCGGGACGGAGCCGTTCCGGCTCATCATGGCGCGGTATTTTTCGGACAACGGTTAACGGGTTAACGCCCGCGATGCGTCAGCGGGCTCGCCGCGGCGGCGCGCGCTCGACGCTGATCCGCTCGGCGGTGAGCGTCACCAGCGCTCCAGCCAAGGTTCTTCTCAGCAAAATACGGCGACCGTGAACGCCGCCGCCCGCGGCCGCGCGGTCGAGCGCCAGCAGCAGGGTCTCGACCTTGCCCAATTCGGCGGGTCCCTCGCAGCCGACGCGATCGATCGCCCGCAACAGCAATCGGACCTTGATCTCCGGAGCGAGAGACGCGAAGGCCCTTGCCTGAAAGCCCGGACGTCGCGCTGTGCGATCCTGCAGCGCCAGATAGCGCTCGGCCCCGTCGACCAGAAGTTCCAGCGCGGCATTGGCCCGCGCCAGGCGCGATGCCAGCCGCGCCAGATTTCGAGCGTCGCATCCTTCCTTCGCCAGCGCCGGCATCAGAGCGCGCAGCCGCGGGCGCGTGAAGCCGACATCGCGATTGGTCGGATCCTCCGCATAGCCGATCCCGGCCTTGTCCAGCGTCGCGATCAGCCGCGATTTCGGAACATGCAGGAACGGGCGGGCCAGGATGAACCCCTCGCGCATCGTTTCACGCGTCATAGCAGACAGACCGGCGATGCCGCTGCCACGTGACATCCGCATCAAGACCGTCTCGGCCTGATCGTCCAGGGTGTGCGCGGTCAGGACGTGGCTCGCGCCATGGGAGCGCGCCGCCTTGAACAGCAGCGCGTATCGCGCCTCGCGGGCGGCCGCGGGCAGCCCGGTCACCGGCTTCTCGCCGGTCCAGCGCAAGGTGCGATGGGTCATACCGAGAGAACTGGCGAGTTGCTTCACGTTACGCGCCTCGCGTGCCGCTTCGCGCCGTAGTCCATGATCGACGGTGACGGCGATCAGATCGGGACCACGCGTCATGGCCCGCCGCCAGCGCGCCGCGAGCCACATCAGCGCCATGGAATCAGGACCGCCGGACACCGCTAAAACCAGCGCGCGGGCGGCCTTCCAGTTCGCGAAGAACGGTTTGGCTTCCGTTGCCGAGATCGGCGAGGCGTCGTCCTCGATCATGCCGCCATATTTAGAGCCTTTGCGCTGCTGATTCCATCAGAAGCGAAAAGACTCCCGATGCGCCGGCAAAGCCTGCGCCATCCGGACGCATGGGTGCCGGACGCATGGATGGAAGTGGTCCGGTGAAAGTGGTCCCCGACGCTAGCTCCTCAGCACTTCACCCGCTTCTGCTCGCGGTCCACCGCCTGCTTCACGCCCGCCGAGGAGCGGGGATATTTGCGCGTGACCTCGCCGAGCGCGGCGCAGGCGGCCTCCTTCTCCTTCAGCGCAGCCAAGGACTGTCCGAGCCGCAGCAAGGCGTCGGCCGCTTTCGCCGAGGTGTCGTATTTCGTGGTGACGCCGAGGAAAGCCTCGGCCGCCTCGCGATATTTCTGGCGCTGAAACAGACTTTCGCCCAACCAGTACTGCGCATCGCCCGTCAGCGTATCGGACGGGTATTTCTGGGTGAAATTGCGCATGGTTTCCTCGGCCAGCGCATAATCCTTGCGCTGCATGTAGCCGATGCCGAGATCGAATTCGTCGCGCGGCGTCGCCGACGGCGGCAGCGTGGTCAGGCCGCCGGTATGGGGCGGCGTTGCGTCGGGCGCCGGGTAGCCTCCCGGACGGCGCGGACTGGTGTTGGCGAGGTCGAGCGGCGCGCCGGCTTCCCGGCTGCCGGGCGACCCCACGGCTTGTTCCGGCATCGGCATGCGCCCGCCACCGAGCGCGCGCGGCGCACCCGGCGCGTTGGGATTTCGGCTGGGATCGAAAGCATCACCGCGACGGCCTTGCGCCGGCACGCTGACCGGTTGCTCCTGGACGACGGGCGCCTGCCCTCCCCCCGGATCATAGGCCGGCTGACGGTAGGTCGGGGCCGATTGCGCCGGCGGAGCGGCGGCAACGGCGGGCGGCGCGCCTGCCGGCTGCAGCTGCTGCAACTGTTGCTCGAGCATCCGATTCCGATGTTGCAGTTCCTCGTTCTGCCCGGTCAGCGTCCTCAACTGGTCTTCCAGTTGCTGAATGCGGATTTCAGGATCGACGTCGTATTGCGCGAACGCGGGTGACGAAAGCGCAAGCACCGCGGCAACGGCCGCTGCGCGCACAAGCCTCGGGGCTATGGATGACATTTTGGCCTGACGATTGAAATGAACGTCGCATCGAAAGCGCACCCATTGAAAACCCGACTGCGCCGAAAATGTGACTTGGTCCAACACCGGCAATCACTTTACAACGATCTTCTCCGCCCGTCTCCTGTCTATATTTTGTCTTGGTCGGCGCTCACTGCCCTGCGCCTGGAGCATTTTCGCTTCTGATTATTGTTTCGATGCGTTTTCTTCACGCGAACCGGTATCCATCCTCGGGTCAAGCCCGAGACTATGCTTCGCTCGAAACGCTGTGGCGTTTACCGCTCGAACCATCACGGCGGATGACGAGCGCCGCATTGACCGGAGCAGGAAGGTGGCGCAGCGAAGCGCGCACGCTCGACGAAAACCAGCGGTCCGCCCCTATTCTCCCGGCGCCGCGGGTGACTGCCTCGCATCGAGGTATCCATGGTGTGCGGCCCGAGTTGCACAATAAGCGGCGACACTCTGTGACGCAGTAAGATCTGTGACGCAGTCAGAAAAGGGGCAGGTCGATGGGCGAATGAATGCCGGCCGGAGCAATTCCGGACGCAAAATCGCTGCGCATTCTTGCTGGAAATGCTCTAGTGTCGTCCCATTCAATTGGAGCCATTTTGAGATGCTGGCATTTCTGGGTTTTGGCTTCGTGCTGGGGATGCAACACGCACTGGAAGCCGATCACATCGCCGCGGTGTCGAGCATTGCTGCGCGGCGAAGCCAGATCGGCGATATCGTCAAGCACGGGCTGACCTGGGGAATGGGGCACACCATCACGCTATTCCTGTTCGCCGGCGTGGCGCTGGTGCTCGGCCAGGCGATCCCCGCACATTTCGAGCAACGGCTGGAGACGGCGGTGGGCATCATGCTGGTCGGGCTCGGCGTTCACGTATTGTGGCGGCTGTGGCGCGATCGCGTTCACTTCCATCAGCATACCCATGGTGACGGCAGGCGGCACATTCATGTCCACGGTCACGCCGGCGAGGAAGTGCCGCATGCCTTGAGTGCGCACGAGCACAGCCATGGCTTTCGCTGGCGCTCGCTATTGGTCGGGCTGATGCATGGCATGGCCGGATCGGCCGCGCTGCTCGTGCTAACCGTATCGCAGACCAAGGATCCCATGCAGGGATTGTTTTACGTGCTGCTTTTCGGCGTCGGCTCGATGATTGGAATGGGCGCCTTATCCACGGTGATCGCCTTGCCGATCGCGGCATCGGCGAAATTCCTGACCTGGGTCAATCGGGGCCTGCAGGTCGTGGTCGGTGTTGTCACCATATCGATCGGGTTGAATACGATCGTCCAGACGGTACTGATAACGCTATAGCCGCCATCGCAGGCTGGATGCTCATCCGCCACGGTCCGAGTAGGGATTGTCGGCCGCTGTGTCGACTTCGCGCCTTGCCCTGTTCGCGAGATACGTCTTGAGCTTTGCGATCGCTTCGGGAGACCAGTTGCGCACGTCCGTTACGGCGATCCATGCATCCACGTAATGTTCCGGCGCATAGACATGGCCATACCCCATGGGCGTGCTGTTCGCGGCGGGCATGTCGACGGCGAGCTGAAGCATGGTGACGATCGGATACCACCGCAATTCCGGAGAAACGTCCGGGCCGCGGGGCTCCTGCATCCAGGCCGGGCGTTGATACGCATATCGATATGCGAACAGCACGATCGCATCGCTTGCATATTGCAGATAGACGACGCGCATCGGACCCCAGGGCGCGTCGGCGGGGACCGTCGATCCGTCCTGGTTCATGAATCGCACAAAGCGGCCATCGCGGAATTGCGGCAGCCAGGCAGGAGACCCCTCGTTGCGATTTGCCGTGATCGAGCGCCAGATTCGGCTCTCGAAGGGAGGCCCGCTCCAAAGGGCGCCAGCGATGGGATCGCCGATCGTCTCGAACAACTCCGACGATCTCTCCGAGTTCAAGGCACCGAGGCTGAGGCCGTGCAGATACAGTTTAGGACGCGCATTTCTCGGCAGCGTGGTCCAATATCCGTAGATTTCGGCGAACAGTGCGCGCGCCGCCTCCTTGCCATATTCGGGTTGAAACATCAGCGAAAGCGGGCTGTTCAGATAAGAGTATTGCATCGCGACGCTGGCGATGTCGCCGTCGTGAAGATATTCGACCGAATCCATCGCCGACGGATCGATCCAGCCTGTACCGGTCGGCGTAACGATGATGAGGGTGGAACGCTGAAAGCCGCCCTGGCGCTTCAACTCGGCCAGCGCGAGTCTGGCGCGCTCGCGCGCTGTAGCGGCATTGCGCAGGCCGACATAAACGCGGATGGGCTCCAGGGCAGGCCGTCCCGTCAATGCGCGGATCTGGTCAGCGCTGGGCCCCGACGCCACGAACCGGCGGCCGGTTCGACCGAGTTCATTCCATGTCAGCAGGGACGCCGCGCTTCCCGTTTTTCCAGGAGAAGTCGGCTGCTGCCGTTCGGGTTCGAACAGGGCGTCGAGTTCGCGAAACGACGTATCAACCGCTCGAAACGCGGTACGAATAAGGAAGTTCGTGGTAATCGACCAGAACAATAGCGCCGCCAGAAGCAGGCCGATAGCATTGGCTATTTTTCTTGGAATGAAACGGCGAATCTGGGTGGAGAGAAAGCCGGTCACGGTCTTGAAAAGCCGTGCCACCACCAGGATCGCCAGGAACGTGATCGCTGCGATTGCGCATACCTTGAAAGGACGGGAGCTTTCGACCGCTTCCATGCCCATGACGGCGCGAATCGAGTTCTGCCAGCCTGTTGCCTTCCAGAGAAAGGTGACCATGACTGCAAGACACAGAACCGAGACACCAACGTTGGTGACGGAGCGAATTCGGTCGGAAGGTTGGGGAAGTTCGAGATAGCGCCACAACCAGCGCCACAACACGCCGGCGCCGTAACCGATCGCAAAACAACCTCCCGCAAGGGCGCCCTGTGTCAGATAGTGCCGCGGAATCAGCGACGGCGTGAGCGCAGCCGCAAAGAACACGGCCCCCAGCAGAAGCCCGACACCGGACAACGATTGTATCTGCCGCCGGACGATCTCCATGGAATATCTCAAAATGGCCAATGGACGATTTTCCTCAACAACGTAACCTGATTGAAACGGAGAATCGTACCACAATGTGGTGCGATAAATCTGGGGCGTTTTTGATTGTTGCGAAGGAGCACGTTACCGGCAACCGGATTCATCAGGCCCTAAGATGCTGACGTTTAACGTTCGTAACGATGATATTGTCTTGATCTATCGTTTTTTCTCTGCTGTGATGTCTGACCGAAGGTTGTTGTCAATCAAGGACATTCGGCAATGTATTTGAGCCGGCGCCATTCCAGCAAACGTGCGTAGCGGCTTCGGAAATTGCGTAAAACTCGTTAGAGAAAAGGGACGGACAATTTAAAGATATGGAGTATCGGGGCGATTCTATAGTTTCGCCGGAAGTGCTCCAACTCAGGCGCAAGCAAGCTCAATAATTAAGGACGGTGCCTGTGCGTCGACTTCTGCATTCGTGTTTTTGCATTCTTGTTTTGTCATGGGTGCTTCCGTTTGTCCTGTCGGCTTCATGACATCATCATCGCTCGGGCAGAGATATCTGTAGTGATTTCGGACTTCAATGCGCAACGCGCGCAAGGACAAAAGTCGTCCCCGCCCGCCGGATCCGCAGCGGTCGTCGCGGCGACCAGCCAGTGCGGCGCAGGATTTATGACTGCCGCGGCCGTCCTTCCGGACAGAACCGCCCGCACGGCACCTCTGCCCGTACTATACCAACCGGGTCCGGGCTTTCCGGGATTTCTGCCCCTGAGGGCGTGAAACGAGCGCAATGGCAGGAATTGAAAGGATCCCGGCATGTTGAGAACAAGTCTGATCGGTGTCGTGGGCGCCATCACATGGATGTGCATTGTCACATCGCCCGCGCGCGCCGATCTCCTTCGCGTCGGCAGATTGATATGTTCGGCAGACGTACGGGTTGGATTGGTGCTGGGATCCACGCAGTCGCTTCGTTGCGTGTTCCACAAGGTTCGTCCGGCGCGCCGCTATATCTATGAAGGGCGCATCAACCGGGTGGGTCTCGATCTGGGCATTACTCAGGGTGGCATCTTGTCCTGGGCAGTTCTCGCTAAAAATTCCCGCATCGGTCCCGGCACCATGAGGGGCACCTATGTCGGCGCCAGCGGCAATGTTGCCTTCGGACCTGGTCTGGGCGCGAACGTTCTGATCGGCGGGTCGCGGAGATCGGTCGTGTTGCAGCCGCTGTCCGTCGAACTGAATGTCGGCATCAATCTCGCGGTGGGAGTAACGCGTCTTACGTTGGGACCGAGGGGGCCGCGCTAAAGCATAACACCATCGAGACCAACTCTTGCTCTGGAGAATTTCAGAATGTCTGATCTGGTAATTGTAGGCTTTGAAAATCAGAATGATGCAGATCGGGTTCTAACTGACCTCACCCGATTGCAGAAGGAATATCTCATAGACCTTGAAGATGCCGTTGTTGCCATCCGCGATAGTGACGGCAGCGTTCGCATTAAGCAGTCCGTCAATCTCGTTCGCATCGGGGCAACCACCGGCGGATTGAATGGGGCGATCCTGGGAAGCTTGGTGGGCCTGCTGTTTCTCAATCCACTTGCTGGTTTCGCGGTAGGCGGATTGGTTGGAGCCGGCTCAGGGGCTCTGTCCGGCAGCTTGATGGATTTCGGAATCAACGATGACTTCATCAAGTCGATCGGCGAAACGCTCAAGCCGGATACATCCGCCCTGTTTCTTTTGATTCGGAAGGCACAGCCGGAAAAGGTTCTCAAGGAGCTTGCCGGATACAAAGGGCATCTCATTCGCTCGTCTCTGTCCTCCGAACAGGAGGCCAAGCTCACGGCAGCGCTCGCGCAGGCGCACGCACCGAGCCCGAGTGACGGCGTGGAGGGGGCCAAGGCCGCACGTTAGGGTGATTGAGGCGGGCAGCGGAGAACAGGCTCGATGCTCGCTTAAGGGCCTGTTCGGAAAGTCACCGGGCATCTGCCGGCTATTCCCCGGACGCAGCGCAGCGTGAAACGGTGCGCTGCTGAGCCGGGGTCTTTGCGAGGCTTTCTGCAACGATCCCGGGTCTGCAACGATTCCGGGTCTGCGCGGCGTCACTTCGTGCCGCAGCGCACCCGGGACACCCGGACAGCAAACGTTTCAAACAGGCTCTTGACCACCGGATCGCGCGACAGCTTCTGTCGCGCGCATCGAGTCGTATGCATCAGGCTGTCCGATCAGCCATATCCAATCCGCCGCTCTCCATGAGAAAATCGATAACGATCTGAACGCCGTCGCCGCGCATGAGATCGGTAAAACCGAACGGACGGTCGCCGCGCATTCGCTTGGCGTCCGCGCGCATGACATCGAGGTCGACCTTCACGTAAGGCGCAAGATCGCTTTTGTTGATCACAAGGAAATCCGAGCGCGTGATGCCGGGACCGCCCTTGCGCGGAATATCCTCGCCCTGACAAACGGAAATTACATAGAGCGTGAGATCGGCCAGGTCAGGAGAGAACGTTGCGGCAAGATTGTCGCCTCCCGACTCGATAAAGATCACGTCGAGATCCGGAAACTTGCGGTTCATCTCGGCGATCGCCTGGAGATTGATGGATGCATCTTCCCGAATGGCGGTGTGCGGACAGCCCCCGGTCTCGACTCCCAATATCCGGTCCTCCGGAAGCGCCTGGTGCCGCGCAAGGATCAGCGCATCTTCCTTGGTGTAGATATCATTCGTAATGACGGCGATCGAGAATTTCCGGCGCAGTGTCTGACACAGCTTCTCCGTCAACGTTGTTTTGCCCGAGCCGACAGGTCCGCCGATGCCCACGCGGAGGGGACCGTTACGCGATGCCATGACCACCGTCCTCAATTCCGTTCAAGAGTTCGCTTCAATCATGATGATGGTGGTGATGGCCATGATCATGGTCATGTGAATGATCATGGTCATGGTCGTGCGCATGGTCGTGCTTATGATCGTGACCATGCTGATGTCCGTGCCCTGAATAGGCGCCGCGCAACGGGTTAAAGGGAGCCGTGATTTCACGCACTGTGGCGCCAAGTCCAATCAGCATCGCCTTGATGACATGATCGCGCAAAATCAGAATCCTGTCAGCCGCGATCGCAGCCGGCAGATGGCGGTTGCCAATGTGCCAGGCGAGTTGAGCGATATCGGCGCTATTACGCGCCGTGATTTCGTAGAGCGGTTCGTCGGCGGCGACGATGGCAACGACAGCGCCATTGTCGAGAAGAAGCGCGTCCCCCGCGGCCAGGACAACAGGCTCGGGCAAATCGACCAGGACCTTGCTGCCATCCGTCAGCTTGATCGCCTTGCGGCGCAGATGACGTTCATCGTGCTGCAACACCGCCGTGCCAAAAGGGGACGGTGCATGTGTGTCAACACCCGCCTTCGAGGCGGCTTGAATAGCGATCGCCCGCAACATGCTGCGTTCTCTCTGTCAGTTCAGTTGTAAAGGTTTTGCAGAATCTCGGGGCGAAAGCCAGTCCCGCCGATTTGAAAATTCATGCACCCCATGCAGCGCGTTCATCTTCAGATCTTTCAAATTCAGGTCTTTCAAATCGAAAGCGGTACTGGAAGCATAAAGCTGCTCGCACTCTTTGCTTTCCCAAGTTCGTCAAGAGCAAATGTCATAACCTTACATGAACTTCGGAAAGCGGTTACAGGTGTGCCGCAGTTCGCATGCCGCCTCAAGCCACGTACCGACTTGCATAGGCTCCCTGTGTCATTCCGCTGTCCGGATTACTTCTTCCGTCGGCATCTTGTGGGCTGCATCCTTTCGCGTTATGCTCGCATGGCGATCATGGCGCCGCAGCACGGGGGTTTTCCTTGGACGAAGATTGCTGGCGTGCAGAGCTTGAACTTTGGCTCGAACACCATGATGGCAAAACACGATTGATGCGCCGCCGTCATGTCGGACCGCTTGTGGTACAGCGTCCCTTCCATCCTGAGTCAGATGGCACAGCCCATATCTACCTGTTGCACCCGCCCGGCGGAATTGCCGGTGGCGACAGGCTTGAGATCACCTGTCATCTTGAGCCAGGAACGCGCGCCGTCCTGACGACGCCTGGCGCGACAAAGTTTTACCGCAGCGTAAACGGCCTGAGCAAACAGACAACCTCGATCAATGTCGGCGCCGGCGCCGTCTGCGAGTATCTTCCCCAGGAGACCATTATTTTTGATGGCGCTGACGCTCACGTCGGAACGCGCGTGACGCTCGCGGCCGCGGATGCGACCTATGTCGGCTGGGATTTCCTGAGTTTGGGACGACCTGCCGCGGGCGAGCGTTTTGCGAGAGGTTCGGTGCAGCAGCGGATCGAGGTGTCGCTGGGTGGTCGTCCTGTCTGGTTCGAGCGGCTTTTTCTTCAAGGCGACGCGCCCTTGAACCGTGCGGCGTTCGCACTCGGCGGACGACCGATCGTCGGCACCATGATTTATGTCGGCCCCATCGCGGACAACGCGGCGGAGCGTGTTCGCGACTGTCTCGGGGAGAAGGCGCGCAATGTCTTCTCGGTGAGCCAGCGCGATCAGGGAATTGTCTGCCGTTATCTCGGTGAGATGATGTCCGAGGGCAAATCGCTCTTCACCCGCGTGTGGGATGTGCTGCGTGAGGCCGGACAGGGCAAGCGAGCCGCGACGCCGCGCATATGGGCGACATGAGACGAAATGTAGGTGGGAGGTCAGGCAATGGAACTGTTGCCGCGTGAGAAAGATAAACTTATGCTTTTCACCGCCGGATTGTTGGCGGAACGCCGAAAGGCGCGGGGCGTCAAGCTCAATTACCCCGAGGTGATCGCCTATATCTCCGCAGCCATTCTCGAGGCCGCCCGCGACGGCAAGACGGTCGCGGAGCTGATGTCATACGGCGCCACGCTACTCACCCGAGCGGATGTATTGGAAGGGGTGCCGGAGATGATCCACGACATCCAGGTCGAAGCCACCTTCCCCGACGGGACAAAGCTCGTCACCGTTCACAACCCGATTCCATAACGAGGCCACCATGATTCCCGGTGAGTATTTTATCGAGGATGGCTCCATCGAACTGAATGCAGGGCGCGAGGTTCGCAAGCTGGACGTCGCGAACAGCGGAGACCGTCCCATTCAAGTCGGCTCTCACTATCATTTCTATGAAACGAATGCCGCGCTCGTGTTCGATCGCGAGAAGGCAAAAGGATTCCGCCTCGCCATTCCGGCAGGCACGGCCGTCCGTTTCGAGCCAGGCCAGAACCGCTCGGTGGAGCTGGTGGCGCTGGGGGGCGACCGCAAGGTCTATGGTTTCAACGCCAAGATCATGGGCAAATTGTAGGAGACGCAGATGGCTACGATCACGCGCCAGGCGTATTCGGACCTTTACGGCCCGACGACCGGTGACCGGCTGCGTCTTGCCGACACCGAGCTGATCATCGAGGTCGAAAAGGACCACACCATTTACGGTGAGGAAGTCAGCTTCGGCGGCGGCAAGGTCATTCGCGATGGCATGGGACAGAGCCAGCGGCTGGCCGGCGATGTCGCCGATCTCGTCATCACCAACGTCATCATCCTCGACCATTGGGGCATCGTCAAAGCCGACGTCGGCATCAAGAACGGCCGTATTTCAGGCATCGGAAAGGCCGGCAATCCGGATATTCAGCCGGGCGTGACCATTGTCATCGGGCCGGGCACCGACGTGATCGCGGGCGAAGGCCGGATCCTGACGGCGGGCGCCATCGATACCCACATCCATTTCATCGCGCCCCAGCAGGCCGAGGAAGCTCTCTCCAGCGGCACCACAACGCTCGTGGGAGGCGGCACGGGACCGACCGTCGGCACGCTGGCAACCACTGTGACGCCGGGTCCCTGGGCGATCCACCGGATGCTGGAGGCGGTCGAGGCGCTGCCGATCAATGTCGGATTGCTGGGCAAGGGCAATGCCAGCCTGCCGGAGCCGCTGCGGGAACAGATTCGCGCGGGTGTAGTCGGCCTCAAGCTCCACGAAGACTGGGGTACGACGCCTGCCGCGATCGACAACTGCCTGACCGTCGCGGATGAAATGGACATCCAGGTCGCGCTGCACACCGACACGCTGAATGAAAGCGGGTTCGTGCGCGACAGCTTTGCCGCGATGAAAGGCCGGGCGATCCACAGTTTCCACACCGAGGGCGCGGGCGGCGGCCACGCGCCCGACATCATCACGGCGGCGGGTGAAGCGAACATCCTGCCGTCATCCACCAACCCGACGCGTCCCTACACGATCAACACCATCGACGAGCATCTCGACATGCTGATGGTGTGCCATCACCTCAGCCCGCAGATTCCGGAGGACGTCGCCTTCGCCGAATCGCGGATCCGCAAGGAGACCATCGCCGCGGAAGACATCCTGCATGATCTCGGCGTGTTTTCGATGATGTCGTCGGACTCGCAAGCGATGGGCCGCATCGGCGAGACCACGCTACGTTGCTGGCAGACGGCTCACAAGATGAAGGTGCAGCGCGGGCCGTTGCCGGAGGACAGCGCGCGCAACGATAATTTCCGCGCGAAACGCTATGTCGCCAAATACACCATCAATCCGGCGCTCACGCATGGCTTCGCGCACGAGATCGGCTCCATCGAGGTCGGCAAACGCGCCGACCTCGTCCTGTGGAAGCCGGCTTTCTTTGGTGTGAAGCCGGCCCTTGTCATGATTGGCGGCATGATTGCCAGCGCCCCGATGGGCGATCCCAACGCCTCGATCTCGACACCGCAGCCCGTGCACTACCGGCCGATGTATGGGGTGCTTGGCCGCGCCCTCGGCTCGACCGGCGTCACCTTCGTTTCCAAGGCGGCGCTTGATGACGATATCGGCGGCAAGCTTAAGCTCAGCAAGCAACTCGTGGCCGTGCGCGGGACGCGGACCATTCGCAAGAAAGACATGATCCACAACGGACTCACGCCGAAGCTGGAGGTCGATCCGCAGAATTATCAGGTCCGCGTCGATGGCCAGATCATCACCTGCGAGCCGGCGCGCGAATTACCCATGACGCAGCGATACTTTCTGTTCTGATCTGAGACCGCGCCCGGAAACGCAGGGTTGATCTTGTCGAGAATCGGAGGGCTTCCATGCGTGTTGACCGGTTTCAGAACCATGCCGTCTTGGGCTTCGTCGATTGGACGCTCCGCGGCGTCGGCCAGGTCGTGTTTCAGAATAATCCGTTGGCCGGCTTGGTCATCCTTGCCGGCCTTCTCGTCAATTCGTGGATATATGCCGCAATCTGCGTCGTCGGAGTGGTCGCGAGCACATTGACCGCCATCGTTCTGAAGGCCGACAAGGCGCTTATTCGTGATGGCTTGTTCGGCTTCAACGGTGCGCTGGTCGCACTCGCGCTCGTTGCGTTTACGAGCGAGGATTTCCGCGCCGGCGCGATACCGTCCGTCGCCATGCTGGCCTATCTGATCTGCGCCGCGGCGCTCACCACGATGGCCTTTGCAAGCATTGCGGCATTGCTCGGCCCCCACAAGGTCGCGCCGCTGACGATGCCTTTCGTGTTCGTGGGCTGGCTGTTTCTGTTCGCCGTCCTGAAATTCGACGCCATCGATGCCGGACCGATGGCGAAGCCGGTCTCGCCAGATCAATTTCCCTATGACGCGCCCTATGATCTTCGAACATGGTATGAGGGAATAGGCACGTCGATCGGCCAGATCTTTTTCCAGGACAACTGGATCACGGGTTACATCATCATTGTCGGCATGGCGATCAATTCGCGGATCAGCGCCACGATGGCGTTTCTCGGCGCGGTGATCGGCACGGTTGTCGCCGTGATGTTCGGAGGGCCGGAGGGCGCCATTCGCGACGGCCTGTTCGGCTATAATGCGGCGCTTACGGCGATCGCTCTGGGCGGTTTCTTTCTGGTGCTGACCTGGAGCAGCTTCCTTTACGCCGTATTCGGCGCCATCGTTTCAGCATGGCTCTGGGCGTCGATCGCCATCTTTCTCAAGCCCATCGGCATGCCCGTGCTGACTTCCACCTTCGTCATCGTCACCTGGACCATGCTGATCGGCCAGTATGCGTTCAAAGCGCTCGTACCCGTTCCTCCCGCCGAGGCGACAACTCCGGAAGACAACCGGCGGCGCTATCTTGAAGAAAGCGAGCGTTCGCAGACCTGAGTTCGTTCAGGAGCGGAACAAGCGACTGTACTGTGTCTCATGCCAAGCGCTGGCCATGGCCAGTGCCGGCGCGACGTTGCCGATTTCATCATCCGGAAGCGAAGCGGCATTCGCGGACGCGCGTTCGATCACCTGCACCGCCGCGATCAGAATGCGCTGGCCGGCGGTATGACCGAGCGGAACAAGACGGATCGCAGCCGCCACCTGTGCTTCGACCACGCTCCACATCAAACCTTTGAGCGCATCGGCCGATGCGATCCGCCAATGATGGGCAGCGATCGCGAACATCGCCGGATAAGTGACAGCGCGCCCGGGAGCGCGCCGGGCGAGCGGCACCTCCAGATCGAGCAGAAGCTGCAGCAGTGCTTCGCCCATCCGTGTGTCTTCGAGCGCGAGTTCGCGGCTCTCGCGGCCCGCCGCGAGCCAGGCATCCAAAGCCAGGAATCGCTCGCTGTCGTCATGCTTCAATGCGCAGGTCATGCGCCAGAACAGCGCGCCATCGAGCACGGCGTAGGTGTGTTCGAGCGTTCCCAGTATCCATTCGCACGCGCTGGCCTCGTCGACGACAATGCGCGCGGCGACGGCCGCTTCCAGACCGCGGGAATAGGAGAACGCTCCCACGGGCAGGCTCAGGCTAGCCAGACGCAGCAGGTGAAGCGGCATTACTCCGGGGCCGTCGTGATAAACCACATGCCTTCTCTGATTTGAGGCTGCCGGGTCTCCGCATGTCCCGGCACGCCTTTCCGCTGGAGCGTGATCTGATCGAGTTGAATCCAATCATGCTCCAGGGATTATTGCCTAATCCCACTTTATGCTGGCAACCGATTCACCTCGCTGAAAAATTCTTCAGCTAGTGGTCCGATTCTAACATTTGCATCCCGTTGCGGCAGGGCGTTCCTGCAAATGTTAGAATCAAAGGACCACTAGCAGCTATCAGGTTTCTAGTGGAGTTTTGAATTTGACATTCGCCTGACGGGTTTGCTGCAAAGTGGGTAGCGAATGTCAAATTCACTCCACTAGAACGATCCGAACATCGAGCCCAGGACAAGAACGACCACGAGCGAAATAATCACGCTGACGATCACGGTCATGACCATGTCGAAATAGCTGTCGGCATGGGTTTGCTTGCTGATTTGAAGTAGCAGGAGAACCGTGCCGTTGTGCGGCAAGGCATCAAGCGTCCCTGCGCTGATCACCGTCAGACGATGCATCAGCGCCGGATCGATGCCATGTTCAAGCGCGAGACGCATGTACTCGCTGCCCAGCGCGTTCAGCGCGATGGCCATTCCGCCGGACGCTGTCCCCGTGAGCCCGGCCAGGACGTTCATGGCCACCACGAGCGATGCCAGCGGTCCTCCCGGAATCTGCAACACCGCGTCGCGAACGATGGTGAATGCCGGCATCGCTGCCACCACGGCGCCAAAACCGACGAGGCTGGCAACCGTCAGAATCGGCAGGACTGACGAATTCGCACCGGCATCCAGGCTTTCGCGCAGCGCAGTGAGCCGCTGAAAGTTGACGGCTATGAGGGTCAGAATGGCGGCTGCGAGTGCGATCAGGACAGACCACACCCCGATGAGCCCTCCGACATCCAGATTCCACGGGGCCACGGTGAGGAAGGAGAAGTCGATGCGCGGGAGAATGACCAGCGCCATCATGAAATTCACGACGATGACGACAATAAGCGGCAGCAAGGCGAAGATGAAAGGCGGGTAGCGGTCAGCGCGATGGCCGTGGGACAGTTCGGCCGGATCGAAATCGCCCGACAAGGTCGCTTGTTCGCGAACCTTCTCGTCGATGGCGGGCATTTCGGAGTCCTCGACATAAACCTCGCCGGCCTTGCGCGCGGCGGCCTCCGCCCGCGCCAGCCACCACATGCCGAAGACAAAGGTGACAATGGATGCGATGATGCCCAGGCCCGGAGCCGCGAACGTTGTCGTTCCGAAATAGGGCATCGGAATCGCGTTGTTGGTCGACGGGGTTCCGGGAAGCGCCGACATGGTAAATGTGAAGGCGCCAAGCCCGATCGCCGCTGGCATCAGCCGGGCGGGGATGTTCGCGGCTTTGAACATCTCACGGGTCATCGGGACCAGAACGAAGAACGCGACAAATACGCTGACGCCGCCATAGGTCACCACTGCGGACGCAAGCACGACTGAAAGCATCGTCCGGCGCACGCCCAGACGTTCCGTCAGAAAGCGCGCGATCGACGTGATCGAGCCGCTATCGTCCATCAGTTTGCCGAAGATGCCGCCGAGCAGAAACAGCGGGAACCATCGCGCGACGAACCCGGCCGTACCGCTCATGAAAGTCTGCGTCCAATGAGCAAGAAGGGGCTCGCCCGAGATCAAGGCGGCAAGGAGCGCCGCGGCCGGGGAAAGGAGGAGAACGCTCCACCCTCGATAGGCGAACCACATCAGAAGTGCGAGTCCGACCAATATTCCGAGAAGCCCCATATCTAAATCCCTTGAATTCAGGATGACAGCAACGACGTCGTTGCCCGCCCCCCGTGAGGCAGGATGTCAACGCTCGCAAAATTACTCGACGCGCGAGCCAGTTCGTCGGAACGTAGCACGTCGGAAGCGCGGTTCTGATAGTATTCCATTGAATGAATTTAATTTACAGACGAGCGCACTGCAAAGATCGCTGTCGGTCCGGGGACGGACGCCAGTGCGGGACTTCAATGTGGTGGATACGGCGCCAATAGATGGGAGATGCATGCGTTGGATCGAGCTAGGCAAACCTCATAAAAAGCCAGGAGGAAGAGCAAGCCGAGAGAAAGAGAAAAAGAGAAAAAGACGACAACGGATTCGTTGCCTGCTGAAGATGCTGTTCATCTCCCGCGAGGCAGGTTGTGCAAAGTATGACGCCCGCAAACTCTTGATGCAAACGAAATATCTGCCCATAATGAAGCGAGCGCTCAATGGATCCCGTGAATTTCGCCGCTCGCCAAGCACCACATTTTGGCATGACTTCATTACCGATGACATTCATTGACATCGTCTCTTCGTGGCCGGCTTGCCGGAGGCAGGTGGCAAGATTTTCGACGGGGATAAGCTATGAACTCAAGGACGCGACCGCGAGCGTCCCCGCGAATAGCCGTTTTGATGTACATGACAAGCGCTGCCTGGGTACAGTCGGCTCAGGCCCAGAACGCGGTGCCATCTACGTCATCGCAGCGGAACGCGTTGCCGACCATCGAAGTCGTGTCGGACGGGCGGACTCGGCATACACAGGTCAGGGGCGCCACCGCTAGCCGCTCTCACCACGCCACGGCGCGACCGGCCGCGCCCGCCGCCACGGTCCCATCGCCTGCTCCCGCAACGTCCGGTTCGGGGTCATCTCCGGGATCGCCCCGGCCCGAGTTGTCAGCGGCGAGTGAAATGGTCGTCAGCGGCACCGAGGTCAACACCCGGCCCTTCTCGCGTCCGGCCGAGGCACTCGAGGTCGTGCCCGGCTTGATCGTCACCCAGCACAGCGGCGACGGCAAGGCCAACCAATACTTTCTGCGCGGCTTCAATCTCGATCACGGCACCGATTTCGCAATCACGGTCGACCGCATGCCGGTGAACATGCGGACCCACGGCCACGGGCAAGGCTACGCTGACCTGAACTTTCTGATCCCGGAGCTGATCGGCTCCATCGACATCCGCAAGGGGCCGTATTTCGCCGACGAAGGTGATTTCTCATCCGTGGGCGCCGCGCATATCAATCTCATCAATGGCATGCCCGGCTCGATGGCCTCACTGACCATGGGCAGTTTCGGCTACTGGCGCGGGCTCGGTATCACCTCGAACAAGGTGGGCGACGGCACGCTGCTGGCGGCAGGCGAAGTCAACGCATATAACGGCCCGTGGGATAATCCCGACGATCTGCGCAAGCTCAACGGCGTCGTACGCTACAGCCACGGCACGCCCGACGACGGGTTCTCGCTGACCGCGATGGCCTATTCCAACCGCTGGAATTCGACCGACCAGATCCCGCTGCGCGCCATTGAATCCGGCGAGATCGGACGCTATGGCGCGCTCGATCCGACAGATGGCGGCAGGTCCGACCGCTTTTCGCTGTCGGGCCAATGGGCGCAGTCCGGCGAGGCGGGCGTCTCGCGGGCCAATGTCTACGTCATCAAGAGTTCGCTCGATCTGTGGAACAACTTCACCTTCTTCCTCGACGATCCCGTCAACGGCGACCAATTCCATCAGCATGACGATCGCCTGGTAGGCGGCGTCGACGCCTCGCATACGTTTAGCGTGAGCCTCGCCGGCCTGCCGACGGAGACCGAGATCGGCCTGCAAAGCCGCTATGACGACATCGATGTCGCGCTGACCAACACCGTGCAGCGGCAGTTCCTGTCCGATGTGCGCAGCGACAAGGTGCAGGAGGGCAGCATCGGCCTTTACATCAGCAACACCGTGCGATGGACCGACTGGCTCCGCACCACGCTCGGCTATCGCGGCGATTTCTATGCCACCAATGTCGATTCGATTTTCAACGCAGCGAATTCCGGCAGGGCACAGGCCGCAATCGGAAGTCCGAAGGCCGGCGTCGTGTTCGGGCCGTTCCACAACACCGAGTTTTTCATCAATGCGGGCGAAGGCTTTCACAGCAACGATGCGCGAGGCGTGACCATCACGCAATCGCCAACCGATGGCTCTCCGGTCGACTCCTCGCCGTTTCTGGTCAGAACGCGCGGCGCCGAAATCGGCATCCGTTCCCGCGCCATCGCCGGCCTCGATAGCGCGGTCAGCGTGTTCATTCTGGATTCGGCCTCTGAAATCCTGTTCGTGGGTGATGCCGGCGACACCGAAGCCAGCCGCCCCAGCCGACGCTATGGCATCGAATGGACCAATCGTTATCAACCGGCATCATGGTTGAGATTTGATGGCGATATCGCGCTCACCCACGCGCGCTTTCGCGGAGACCAGCCCGATCAGGCCGCGGCCTATGCCGAACTCGCCGGCTATCCGGAAAGCCAGATCGGCAACGCGCCCGGCAACTACATTCCCGGCGCGCCGAACATGATCGCGTCGGCGGGCATGCGGATTGGCGAAGCGATCGGCTGGTTCGGCGCATTGCGCTATCGTTATTTCGGACCGCGCCCGCTGACCGAGGACAACGCGTTCACCTCGCCCGCGACCGGGTTGTTGAACGGACAGATCGGTTATCGATTCGAGAACGGCTGGCGGGTTCAACTCGATGCGTTCAACCTGACCAACAGCCGGACCGACCAGATCACCTACGCTTACGGATCGCTGCTGAAGTCGGATGCGCTATTTGCGCAGTGCCTTGCCAATATTCCGCCGGCGGCTGTCTGTTCGACCGGGGTCATGGACCGGGTGCTGCATCCGGTCGAGCCGTTCGCCGTCCGGCTCACCGTTACAGGACGGTTTTAGAGCCTGATCCCGAAACGTGGAAACCGGTTTTCGGACACGATCATGCTCAAACAAAGAAGACGGGCGACGAGCCTGATTCAACGCCGTTGAAGCAGACTTCTAGAGCCTTTTGCTTTCTGACGGGATCAGAAGCGCGGCGCTATGATTTTGATCCCGTGCGTTTTCTTCATGCGAACCTGTCATCCATCCTCGGGGGCAAGCCCGAGGATGGGCTTGGCGCGAAAACACCGTGCAACCTTCGCCGTCCAATGGCGCCACGTCCTTCTTCCGCCGACCGCATCGCCGCCCTCCATCTCAATCAACGAGTGCCGGACTTGGCTGGCTCTCCACTTCCTTAGCGCGGAAGAAAATCACATAGAGCGCCGGCAGGACGAGGAGTGTCAGCACCGTGGCCACGAACAGGCCGCCCATGATGGCGAAGGCCATCGGCCCCCAGAACACCGTCGGCGCGATCGGAATGAAGCCGAGCACGGTCGAGATCGCGGTCAGCATGATCGGCCGGAATCGGGACACCGCGCCTTCAACGATGGCGTTCCACAGGTCGCGGCCCTGTTTGCGCTCGGCCTCGATCTGCTCGATGAGAATGACCGCATTGCGCGCGATCATGCCCATCAAAGCGAGAATGCCGAGGATGGCGACGAAGCCCAGCGGCCGGCCGGACAACAGCAGCGCCAGAACGATGCCGATTAACCCCATGGGCACGAGCAGGAGCACCATGGCGAGGCGGCTGAAACTGTGCAACTGCGCCATCAGGAACAACAGCATCAGGAACAGCATGGCCGGCGCCACCGCATAGACCGAAGCCTGAGACGCGGCGCTTTCCTCGACCGTGCCGCCGACCGCGATATGATAGCCGCGCGGCAGGTCCGCCCGTAGTTTGGCGATCGCCGGCGCGAGCGCCGCGACCGCGCCTTCCGGCGTCGCGCCGGGCGCGACATCGGCCTGAACCGTGAGCGTCGGCACGCGGTCGCGCCGCCAGACCAGCGGATATTCCTGGTCGTACTCAAAGCGCGCGATCTGGCTCAGGGGAACCGTTTGGCCGCTTGGCAGGGGCACCTGCAAGGATTGCAATGTGTCGAGCGAGACGCGCTGCTCCCCTTTCGCGCGGGCGATGATGTCGACGAGATAGATGTCGTCGCGCACCTGCGTGACCGGCGCGCCGGTCATGACCGTATTGAGGAAGGACGACAGGGCCTGAGAGCTCAGGCCGAGCAGCCGCGCCTGATCCTGGTCGATCTCGACCCGCACCTGGCGCGCCGGCTCCATCCAGTCAAAATTTACGCGGCGTAACGCGCCTTCATTGCCGAGGATCGCCCCGAGCTGCAAGGAGATCGCGCGCACCTGCCCGAGATCGGGACCGCTGACGCGATATTGCACCGGCCAGCCGACCGGCGGCCCCAGTTCCAGCGGCGAGACGCGCGAGACGACGCTGGGGAAATTTTCGGCGAGCGTCTTTTCCAGCTTGGCATGCAGCCGCTCGCGCGCGGCAACGTCCTTGGCGATAACCACCGCCTGGGCGAAGAAGTCATTGGCAAGCTGCACATTGAGCGGCAGGTAGAAGCGGATCGCGCCGCGGCCGACATAGGTGCTCCAGCTGGCGACGTCCGGATCCTCCTTGAGAACGGCGTCGAGCCTCTCGGCGACCTTGTCGCTGGCGAAGATCGAGGCGTTCTGCGGCAAGGTAAGATCGACCACCAGCTCCGGCCGGTCCGAGGCCGGGAAGAACTGACGCGGCACCAGGGGCATGGCGAGAAGCGACAGGACGAAACAGCCGACTGTGATGCCGATCGTGATCCAGCGATAGCGCATGGCGACGAGCAGGACCGAGCGGAAAACATTCATCACCCGGCTCGGCTTTTCCTCCTTTTTCGCCTCCGGCTTGAGCAGCCAGACGCCGAGCAGCGGCGCGAAGATCACTGCGACGAACCAGGAGACGATCAGCGCGATGGTGACGACCGCGAAGATCGAAAACGTATATTCGCCGGCCGAGGACCGGGCGAAGCCGATCGGGACGAAGCCGGCCGCCGTGACGAAGGAGCCGGTCAGCATCGGCGCGGCCACGCTGTCATAGGAGAACGCCGCCGCCTTTTCCTTGCTGTCGCCGAGGCCGAGGCGCACGATCATCACGTCGATGGTCGTCATGGCGCTGTCGACCAGCAGGCTGAGCGCGATGATCAGGGCGCCGAGCGAGATGCGCTGAAGATCGATGTGCAGCGCCTCCATGATCGGAAAGACGATGGCGAGCGTCAGCGGGATGGTCAGCGCCACCACCGTTCCCGGCCGCAGGCCGAGGCTGATGATGCTCACCGCCATGATGATGGCGATGGCCTGCCACAGGGATTCCATGAATTCGCCGATCGCCGTCTTGACCACGACCGGCTGGTCGGAGACGAGCGCGACATTGACGCCGAGCGGCAGTTCCTGAACTTCGTCCGCGACCGCTTTCTTCACATTCGCGCCGAGGCCGAGAATATCGCCGCCGTCGCGCATGGCGATGGCGAGGCCGATGGCAGGCTTGCCGTTAACGCGGAACATCGGCTGCGGCGGGTCCGAAAGCGTGCGGCGTACCTCGGCTATGTCGCGCAGGCGGATCAGCTGGCCGTTGGACAGGAAATTGAGGTCGAGCAGGTCGTTTTCGGATTTGAAGGCGCCGCTGACGCGGATCGACAATTTCTCGTCGCCGGTCTGGATCGACCCGGCCGGAATGACCGCGTTCTGCGCCCGGATCGCCGCGATCAGCGCGGCGCGGTCGATGCCGAGCCCGGCGAGCTGGCGGGTCGAGAATTCGACATAGATCTGCTCGTTCTGCGCGCCGAGAATCTCGATCTTGGAGACGTCGGGAACTTGCAGCAGCTTCGAGCGCATCTCCTCGACATAGTCGCGCAATTCGCGGTGGCTGAAGCCGTTGTCGGCCGTAAAGCCATAGATCAGGCCATAGGTGTCGCCGAAATCGTCATTGAAGCCGGGGCCGACCACGCCCTGGGGCAGCGAGCCGCGAATATCGCCGATGTTCTTGCGCACCTGATACCAGATGTCCGGCACCTCCTTGGGCGAGGTCGAGCCCTTGAGATTGACGAAGATCGTCGTCAGGCCGGGGGTCGTATAGGACCGCAGGTAGTCGAGGCCCGTGGTCTCCTGCAATTTGCGCTCGATCCGCTCGGTAACCTGCGTCAGCGTGTCTTCCATGGTCGCGCCGGGCCAGGCGGCCTGCACGATCATGGTGCGGAAGGTGAAGGCCGGGTCCTCGTTGCGGCCGAGACGGTAATAGGACGACAGGCCGATGACCGTGATCGCGAGCATCATGAAGACGACGAATGAGCGATGCTTCAGCGCCCATTCGGAAAGATTGGGGCCGATCATGACCGCGCGCCCTCAAGGCGGACCTTCTGGCCCGGAACCAGCGCCTGAACGCCGGCGGTGACGACGATCTCGCCGCCGTCGAGTCCCCCCGAAAGCACCACTGTCCCGGGATCAAAGCGCGCAACCTCGACAGGCTTGAGACTGACGGTCAGGCTGTTCGGATCGACCACCCAAACCGCCGGCCTTTTGTCCGTGGCCGTCAAGGCGCTCGCAGGCAGTGAAATTCCGTGGCCATGGTCGACGTCCACCCGGCCCGTCACGGTTGCGCCGAGCCGCATGGCCGGCGGCGGATCATTGACCGCCACGCGGACCTTGAACGTGCGCGTGACCGGGTCGGCCTGCGGATCGATCTGCCGCACCCGACCCTTGGCGGTCACGCTTGGATCGTCGGTCAGAGCAATGGTCACATCGGCGTCGCCCGGCGCCGTACGCAACACCTGAGCCGAAACGTCGAACACAGCGTCCCAGCCGGCATCGCGCGCAACCGTGAAGATCGTCTGCCCGGCCTGCACTACCTCGCCCGATTCCGCCGCGCGGCGAGTGATCGTGCCGGTCACGCCCGCCCTGAGTTCAGTGTAGCTGACGCGGTCCTCGGCGATTTCAGCCTGGGCCTTGGCATTATCCACTGCCGCCTGCGCGGTGCGCAGGGCTTGCTGGGCCTGATCGAAATTGGCGCGGGTGGTCCAGCCCTGCCGCAGCAATGTCTCCTGCCGGTCGAAATGATTGGAATCCTGCTCCAGCCGGGCGTTGGCGGCCGCGAGCGCGGCGCGCGCGGAGCGAAGCGAGTTCAATTCGTTCTGCGGATCGAGCTTGGCCACCAACTGATCCGGCGTGACGCGATCGCCCGTATCCACCAGGCGCTCGATGATCCGGCCGCCGATACGAAAGGCGAGCGCGACTTCCTTTTCCGCCTGAAGCTGTCCGGTCAAGACGATGGATTCGCCTAGACCACCCTTTTCGGCGACCACGGTGCGGACGTGACGCGGCGGCGGCGCTTCCTTGGCGACCTCGCGCTCGCAGCCGGACAGCATGACTACGAGCAGCGGAGCAACCGCAAGCAACAGGCAGGATCGGCTTCGGGCAACCATGCCGGGGTGAACTGACGAGGACATTCGAACCTCACATTAGAGCCGTTCCGGCAAACATGCGCAGCGGTTCTGCGTCCGGAATTCGTGAAAACTAAAGAGATAGAACATCGGAGGCGATTCTGGTCTCGCCGAAAATGCTCTGGCCGGTGGCGTGGCGACAATATCGTTTAGCATGATCTTATATAGATTCCGCCTCGAAGATAAACCCTGAGCCCACCGACCCCGATCTCATCCGCAAGGTCTCATCCGCACGGCGATCTGGCTGACGTTCATCCGCCTGTCCCGTTCTAACGAGCCGTCGCGGCCTTTCTCAGCGCGGGACTTGATCTGACGATGAACTTCTCGATCTCCACCACGAGGAAAAAGACGACTCCCCCGGCAACCAGCCAAAGCCAGGCGGATCGCGGCATCGCCTCGGTGTCGAAGATTGCCTGGAGCGGCGGCGCATAGGTGAACAGAAGCTGCAACACCACGACCGCGCCAATTCCGTACCAAAGATAGGGATTGCCCATGTGGGCGCGCACCGACAGGGAGGAATCGAGCAAATAGCGGCTGTTGAGGAGATAGAAGATCTGCCCCATCGTGATGGCGTTGACGGCGACAGTGCGCGCCAACGGGTCAGAGGCGCCGTGCGCCTTCATCCAGAAGAAGGCCGCGAGCGTATAGAGCACGAGCGCCGCGCCGACGAAGAGAATGCGCCATATCCCGAAGCCGGTGACGATCGGCCGATCCATTGCGCGCGGCGGCCGCAACATCACGTCCGCCTCATGCGGCTCGAAGGAAATGGCGAGGCCGAGAGCCACGGACGTGACCATGTTCACCCACAGCACCTGCGGGCGGTGATCGGGAGAGTAAATGCAAACAGAATCGCGACCGCGATCACCGCCCCCTGGGCGATATTGGTCGGCAGCAGGAAAAGCATCGCCTTCTCGATATTGTTGTAGACGGTGCGACCCTCCTTCACCGCCGCAGAGATCGAGGCGAAATTGTCGTCGGCGAGAATCATCCCGGCCGCTTCCTTCGTGACCTCGGTGCCCTTGATGCCCATCGCCACGCCAATATCCGCTTTCTTGAGCGCCGGCGCGTCGTTCACGCCGTCGCCGGTCATGGCGACGATCTGCCGGTTGGCCTGAATCGCCTTCACAAGCCGCAGCTTGTGCTCCGGGCTTGCGCGGGCGAAGACGTCCACGTCGCGCACGCAATCCTGCAAGGCCGCATCGTTCATGGCCTCGATCTCGGTGCCGGCAACGGCGGTCTTGCCGTCGCCGATGCCGAGCATTTTCGCGATGGCCGCCGCGGTGATCTTATGGTCGCCGGTGATCATCGTCACCCGGATGCCGCCGCCGTGACATTCCCGGACGGCGTCGATCGCCTCCTTGCGCGGCGGATCCATCAGTCCCACGAGGCCCAGCAGGATCAGGTTCTTCGGAAGGTCCTCGGCCTTGAGGCCGCCTGCCGCTAGACTCGGCGCGGGCAGCCACGCGAGCCCCAGCACGCGCTCGCCCTGCGCGGCGAGCCGATCGCCCTCCCGCATGAAGCGGTCGCGGTCGAGGGGCGCCGGAGCGGACGCCGTCTGCTGGCGGTCGCAATGATCGAGGATCACCTCGGGCGCGCCCTTCACCAGCAGCATCTCGCCGCTAGCCCCGCGGTTGAAGGTCGCCATGAACTTGTGTTCGGATTCGAAAGGAATTCCGTCGATCCGAGGCGCGGCGGCGGCTTCCGCCGCACGGTCCATGCCGAGCTTGGCGGCGAAGGGATAGAGCGCGCCCTCGGTCGGATCACCCTCGACCTTCCACTTGCCGTCGTCCCGAAAAATTTCGGCATCGTTACACAGCAACGATACGCGGCCCATCAGCACCAGCGTTTCGGGCAGGTTGCCGACCGGCTGACCGTTCGCCTTCACCTCGCCCTCGGGCGCGTAGCCGTCTCCCGTGACCTCATAGGCTTCGCCTGCCGTGACGACGGAGGTCACCATCATCTCCATCAGCGTCAGCGTACCCGTCTTGTCCGAGCAGATGCGTGAGACCGATCCGAGGGTTTCGACCGCCGGAAGACGGCGGATGATGGCGTTGCGCTGGGCCATGCGCTGGACGCCGATGGCGAGCGTGATGGTGATCAACGCCGGAAGCCCCTCCGGGATCATCGAAACGGCAATGCCGACGACGGCCTGGAACAACTCGACGAAGCTCATGTGGCCGAGCCAATGGCCCCAGGCGAAAAGCAGAACGCCGATGACGGCGATGGCTGCGGTGATGACGTAGCCGAATTTCTTGATCTGACGCAGCAGCGGCGTTTCGAGCATCTGCACGTCTGCGAGCATCTGGTTGATGCGGCCAAGCTCCGTCTCGCCACCCGTCGCCACGACGATGCCGGTGCCCCGGCCCGACACGACCATGGTGCCGGAGAACGCCATGTTCTCGCGATCCCCGACGGTCGCCTTGACGGGGACCGGCAGGGTGAGCTTTTCGGCAGGCACGGACTCGCCCGTCAGCGCCGCTTCCTCGGTGCGTAGATTCTTCACGTCGAGAAGGCGCATGTCCGCGGGAATCCTGTCGCCCGATTCCAGAAGCACGACATCACCCGGTACGAGATCCTCCGCCGGGATCATGCGGGTTTCCCCGCCGCGCACCACGCGAGCCTCCGCGGAGAGCATGTTGCGGATGGAATCGAGCGCCTTCTCGGCCCGTCCCTCCTGCAGGAAACCCAGGAGCCCATTGAGAATAACGACCGCGAAGATAATGGAAGCGTCGAGCCACAGGCTCAGCATGAGCTTCACGAAGCCCGCCGCGAGCAAGACATAGATGAGAATATTGTTGAACTGGGCGAGAAGCCGCATCAGCGGTCCCTGCTTCTTGCCCTGAGGCAGGCGGTTCGGCCCATGGCTCTTCAGCCGCACGGCCGTCTCGGCCGCATCGAGGCCGCGCGCGCGCTCGACACGCAGTTGCTTCTCGATGTCCTCGGCCGGCATCGCGTGCCACGGCGTCGATGCTATCCCTGGAGCCGCGACCTCGTTCATGCTGGTTTCTCCGGTTGCGGTGGATGTGGAGCCCGCGCGGCTCAGGCGGTTGCGCCCGCTCGGGGGCTGGCGCGGCCGAGAAGATGCGCCGCCGAGCGCCAGGCGTGATGCACGATCCGGTCGATCCGGCGCGCGGCATCGATCTGGGCGAAAGCTTCGGTTGCGGTCAGTTCGCCCGGCGCCACGGCGGCAAGGGTGGCGGCGCGGTGATCGCGCTGCATGGCGTCGAGCGCGGTCGAGGCCTTTTCAGCCTCGGCAAGAGCCGCGGCGACCTCGGCCGACGCCGCCCATCCGATCGGCTCCGCCTGCACGGTGAGGGCGGACTCGGCTGTGATGGACGCGCTGATCGTCTGCGTGGCCCGCATGGCCTGCTCGCAAAGCGCGGCCGCGCGCGGATCATGCGAGGCGGCGGGTCCCGTCCTTGCGGACTCGCCCTCCCCGAGAATCTCGATAAGCCGCGAGGCATGCTCGAGCGCGTGCAAGGTGCTCGTCATGCGGTGCCGCTCGGCTTCGGTCTCGGGCGGAGCGTTCATGTCCGAAAGGAAATCCCGAACCTGCTCGAGCGTAGCGGCCGCCGCCGCGATACCCGGCGGGACTCCGCCGGAGGCGGCCGAGGCGGCCGTCGTCCCGAGGATATCCGCCACGACGCGCCGGGCGGTCTCGACTGCGATCACCGGGTTGGAGAGCGCGCTCGGATCCAGCGCGCGCTCCAGCGCAGTTTCCTTCGACGGCAGGATCCGTTCCACGACGCGCGTAAACCACTGCGTCGCGGGGAGCAGCACCGCAACGCCGACGACGTTGTAGGCGGTGTGGTAGGCGGCAAGCAGCGTCGTCCCGTCGGCCGACGCGGTGAGGCGCGCCATCAGCGTCACGGTCAGTGGGAAGGCGAGGATTGCGATCACGGCCGCGATCAGCTTGAACAGCACATAAGCGAGCGCGAGACGTTTGGCCGTCACGCTCGCGCCGATGGCCGCCATGGCCGAACTCGTCGCTGTTCCGATGTTCTGCCCGATGATCAGGGCGGTGCCCTGTTCCAGGCTCACCGCCCCGGCGTAGAAGGCCGCGATGGTGACGGCGATGGCCGCCGTGGAGGACTGCATCACCGCCGTCATGGCGAGGCCGACGATGATCAGGATGAAAAGGCCTCCCCAACCGGCCGCCCAACCGATCCCCGGCATGCCGATCACCGCGGGGAGGTCGGACGGGTTCAGGCTCTCCGCAAGGCCGCCCATGCCCTGCTGGAGCGTGGTCAGCCCATAAAGCACCAGCGCGAAGCCCGCGAGCGCGCTGCCCGCCGACGCGATCCGCCCGCCGGCCAGCAGCTTGGTCAGGGCGCCGATGAAGATCAGCGGCAACGCGTAGGCCGAAAGCGAGACGCGCACGCCGATCAACGCCACCAGCCAGCCCGTTCCGGTCGTGCCGACATTGGCGCCGAACACCAAGCCGAGCCCTTGCGGAAAGGTCAGCAGCCCGGCGTTGACGAGACCAATCGTCGTCATGGTCACCGCGCTCGACGACTGCACCAGCAGGGTTATGATTCCGCCCCAGAAGGCGCCCGAGAGCGGCGTGGCCGCCGCCTTGCCAAGCACGGTGCGCAAGGAAGATCCTGCCAGCGCTTTCAATCCGTCGGTCATGACGGTCATGCCGAGCAGGAACAGCCCGACGCCTCCAAGAATCGCAATCGCGGTCGACATGGACGGTCCGGCGCCTATTTTTGTTGCTTGAGTTCCGCTCGCGCCGCGGCGAGATCTTTCATCTGCTCCGGCGAGACCTTGGGGTATTCGAGGTTGAGCTTCTCCATGGCTTCGACGATGGCGGCGGCAACGACAAGGCGCGTGAACCATTTGTTGTCGGCGGGCACCACGAACCAGGGCGCGGCCTTCGAGGCGGTCGCGCGGATCGCCTCTTCATAAGCCTTCATGTAGTCGTCCCAGTGGCGGCGCTCGCGAACGTCGCTTGCCGAGAATTTCCAATTCTTCTCGGGCCTGTCGAGGCGCTGCATGAAGCGCTTCTTTTGCTCCTCATATGACAGGTTGAGATAGAACTTCAGAATGACGGTGCCCTGCCGCGTCAGATAGTCCTCGAAGCGGGCAATATCGGCGAGGCGCTCATCCCATATGTTTCGCCCGACCAGTTCGGCAGGAATCTTCTGCGCCTTGAGCAGTTGCTGATGCACCCGCACCACAAGCGTCTCCTCGTAGTAGGAGCGGTTGAAGATGCCGATGCGGCCACGCCGGGGCGCCATCTGGGCATAGCGCCAAAGGAAATCGTGCGACAGCTCCTTGCTCGACGGTTGCTTGAACGAAAACACGTCGCAGCCCTGCGGATTGACGCGCGACATGACGTGCTTGATCGTGCCGTCCTTTCCCGCCGCGTCCATGGCCTGGAACACCAGCAGCACCGACCAGGAGTCCTGCGCATAAAGCATGTCCTGCTCCATCGCGAGCCATTCCGAGCCGCGCTGGAGAAGCCGTGACGCCTCCTGCTTGTTCATCTTGAGCCCGAGCGTGTCGCCCGGATCGAAGTCCTTCAGGCGGAATCCCCTCCCCTTCTGTACTCGAAATGGGTCGGTGTATTTCTTGACCGCGTCGACTATTTCACTTCGAGTCATTACACTTCGAGCCATTGGGAGTTGTCCTCAGAAGGCTGTCCTCAAAGTACGAGGGCACCCTCAAATACGAGACTTCGAGGCGGCCTGATCCTGCTTTTCTCTCCCTTCTCCCTGATTATCGCTGCGCGGCGGCGGCAGCCGTCGATGGCGGGGGAACGACACGTCCCGCGCCTCGCGGTCACGAACAAACCACGCCGTCATATTTTTCCGGAAATGGATCAGAAAAAGAAAACCGGAAATGAGTCGGGATAAGACAAAATAGTCGCGCTTGCCTCCGCAGCCGCAAAACCAGGAATTCACATCCGGAATTAACGCCAGAAAAACTTGTCCAACTGCTGTACATGCGGAATCTGCAACGCGAGCAATCATTTTGTCAAATTAACACTGTCAGCCAACACGCTTCAAAAATAGACAAAGTGATGATCGGTCGCGGAGATTGCATTCGCCCCGGACATTGCAATCGTGCTCCGATCTAGAAAATGTGCCAAATCTAATATGCTCCAATCCACTGATCCAACTCAGCAAAGTCGGATCGTTCGACCAGGATCGTCCAACATGAGAAAAGCGCCGTGTGTTCAAGCGCAATTCCTCTCGCGGTCCAGAGACAGATCGGCGTGATCTGCGAGAGCGTTACGAGAAGCACAAACGCATGGCCGCCCACGCCGCAAGCGTGATGAGTTGGTTCAAGCAGTCTGCACCAAGGTATCCGCGCGTCGGCGCTCATGCCGCCAAGATTAGAGAGCCGCGCATTTCCGACCTTCACAAGAGACCGACGTCGGTATTTCGAGCCACTTGTCTCATCTGTCATCATATGCGATGCAGTAAAACAAGATACGACGCAGCCGTTTATAGATCTCCTATAGATCTCCGCCAGATATTCAGATCGGCTCCTCCCGATGCAAAGTCATACTACTTCGGCAGATTTACTGACGCTGCAGTTCTGCAGGGATTCATTCGTCTACGATACCGGCATCGCTTGGAGCAGTTCAGGCAAAAGTGCGGGCGGTTGCGTGTCCGGAATTGCGTAAGCTCAAGAGACAGAGCATTGGCGACGATCCTGTTTTCACCAAATGCTCTCGTTGACGGCCGAAGAACGAGATCGACGGTGACATAGCATGTTGCCGGCGAGCTTAACTGAGGTGGAAGTTTGTTTAGACTTTCTTTTGCGCCTCGCTTGTGCGAGGCGAAAATGCCCGATGGCGAAACGTCACAAGAAAAACCTGGTTGGAGAGACAAATGTGGAAACTCTGCTTCGCGACCATTCTCTGTGCGACCACGGTCGCCTTGACGGCACCGGCTTCCGCACGAGCGCAGCAAGCTCGTGTCGGCGGATTGACGTGTCACGCTGCGCCGCGAGTCGGATTAATCGTCGGCTCGGTGCAGCATCTGCAATGTGTCTTTACCCCGAATGCCAACGCCCGACGCTGTAACTATAACGGAACCATCGGCCGCGTCGGACTCGATGTCGGCATCACCGGCGGCGGAAGGCTGTTGTGGGCGGTCTTCGCGCCGACCTCACATGTGGCGTGCGGTTCGCTGCGAGGCAGCTATGCCGGGGTAAGCGGCAGCGCGTCGATCGGTGTCGGGCTGGGTGCCAATGTTCTCGTCGGCGGATCCCACCGCACGATTTCCCTCCAGCCGCTATCGGTCGAGGGTCAGATCGGAGTGAATCTGGCGCTCGGCGTATCGAAGTTGACGCTGCGATAAGCACGCACAACGTTTTCGAACAAAGCATGTCCTTGGACTCAATGCGGGGATTGGATGCCGTGTAACGAAAACGCGTCAAACTAAACCATAGAAGCCCCGCTTCTCCATCAGAAGCGGGGCTTCATGCGTTTTACAGCCTTTATAGAGAAGCATGTTTTCGGGCTTGACCCACGGCGGCTTGCCCGCCTTTGAAATTCCTGGAATTTATCGGCCTGCGACTTCTGTTCCGGGACCAGTGTCCGTCATCTGCTGACCTTCGGCGAACCGTCGCTCGATCATGCCCATGACCGATGTGACCTCGCGAAACGCGCGCGAGTGCGCAAGTCCGCGCATGCCCGTCAAATCAAACACCAAGATGCCTTCGCGTCGAAACTCGCTCCTGTAAGGCTCCTGATCGGGATTGACCTTGCCGAGCCGTGTGGCTCCGCCCCGGATCGATCCGGACAATCTGAGGGCGAGGTCGTCCTGTGACACGAACAATGCGAAACGCGGCCTCTTCTTTCCCATTTCCAGCATCCGCGCACGAAACAGATCGACGTCGACATCGGGCGCAACCAGCATCACATTCTTGATCTTGTTCGCGATCCTGCCAGTCCGCTGCGCGCTTGCGTGGAGCGCCTCCACCGTGGGCCAACAACCCATCGAATGACACAGGACCGTCACCTCTTGCACGTCGGGGTTTTTCACGATCGTGTCGAGCAACTGCGCGATGGCTCCGCTGGATGTCTCTGCGATATTGAGGTCGTCCTCGTAGGCGCGCAGACTGGCAAAGCCGCGCGACGGCCAGGAAAACAGGACAGGTACAGCAGAAACCCCCGAGTCATGCGCGATCTGGGCGAAACGATAGACGGCCTGATCGAACCGGTTGTTGAACCCGTGAATGAAGACCAGCACCTTGCCGCGCCCGTTGCGCTTGGCGGCGGCCGAAAGGTCCGAGACGAAGGTTGGCTTTTCCAGATAGTTCGCCGAAACAGTTACGAAATTTTGCCGGGGATCACCCGGCGCAGAGGTGGGCCACTGCACCTCGCCGGTCCTTCGCAGGATATCAGGAGGGATCGACACAGTGACTGACGCGTACGACATGGCGCCCGCCGGGCTGCCGTTGAACATTTCACCGGCATCGGCTGCCGAGCGGCTTCGCGTCGTGGCGATGAGCACTGGCACATGCGAGATTCCGTTCACATTGACCGGCTCGACCGGCACCAATGCGCCCTGCGCCAGTTGTCCTGCGCATCCCCCGCAAAAAATCGTGGACGCCAGGGCCGCTACTGTCAGCAAGCGAATCCTGCAGGTCAAAAGATCACTCCCTGAATCGGCGCCGGCTTCTCCGGTGCGCCCGTGACCGGCCTGAAAACCATCGCGACTGCACCCCTGTTCGACGCACACCGTCGATCGGATAGTACGGTAACGCCCGACGGCGAAGGTGCTTTCGAAGGGGCAGGTGGTCCGGAAGTATTTCCGGTGCTCGGCCAAGGCAAAGTCATGAATGAATGCAGTACATGGCTTATGTCGTTCACGTCTAGCCGGTTTCCCGTTATCAGACAAGATCGCCATCCAAGGGCCCGGTTTCGATTCCCGCTCGCGATAAATTGGAGACCGTTCGACCGATTGAAGCTGACATCCTGCTGAGATCCGGACACACCCGATCGCCATCTTCCGAAAGCAATTGCTCACCACCAAGGCGCCGCTGAAACTACTCAGGCGCGCCACTCCGGCTCCCTTGTCCCGCAGCAAAAGCCCGCCTAAGCTCGATGCCGTGCAAAGTACCGCTCTCAAGACTCTGACAGACAGAGAGCGGGACATCCCCGGTCCCGGAAGGAGCTTTCCAATGCTGAATCGCCGTTTGTTCTGTGGGTGCGTTTCGTTTGCTCTGTTTGCAGGCGCTACCGCCGGGAGCGCGCGCGCCGAGCCTGCGGAATGTGCGGTGTTCACGCCAGACCGGCAGAAGCACACCAGTCCCGACGAGGCGATCGCACGCCTCAAGGCCGGCAATGATCGTTTCGTCGCCGGCGCAACCGTCAATTGCGATCTGATGGCGCAAGTTCGCGAGACCGCGAAGGCGCAGGCACCGTTCGCGGCCATCGTCGGCTGCATCGATTCGCGGGTCCCGCCTGAACTGGTGTTCGACCAGCGCATCGGCGACGTATTCTGCGCCCGTATTGCCGGCAACTTCGTCAACGACGACATCATCGGCAGTCTGGAGTTCGCTACCCAGGTCGCCGGCGCGCGCGCCATCGTGGTGCTCGGACATTCCAGTTGCGGCGCGGTCATGGGCGCAATCGATGGCGTCAAGCTCGGCCATCTGACCGGAGCGCTCGCCCACATTCAGCCGGCGGTTTCGGCCACCAAGGCCGAGGGCAAGCCTTCATCGAAAAACGACGCCTTCGTCCAGGCGGTGGCCGAGACCAACGCCCGCATGGCCGCGGCGGATTTGACAAAGCGGAGCACGATCCTGAAGGCGCTGGCAGAGAAAGGTGAACTGCGCACCGTTGCCGCCATGCACGATCTCGCCACCGGACGGGTGAAGTGGTTGAGTTAAGGAAAGCGAAGCGACGACAGCCGACGGCTTCGATCGTTTACAACGCTCTCGAAAACGTCCTAAAGACTCGCCGCCAGCAGAGCGAGAGTGATCAGAAGCAATGAGACGCACGCCGCCGACCATTGGCAGAGACGGGCGTCAAGCGCTTTGAAGGATGAGCCGATACCCAGAAGGCGGCCGAACGCGGCCTCCTCAAGGACAATGCTGTCGCCGACCGGAACGCGGGGCAAGAACCGGTCGATCCGCCGCAGTATCAGAGCAAGGCCAACACCGAGCGCCACCGGCCAGAGCCCATCGACAAGGGTGCCCCATTCAAACGCATATGAGATATCGCCGACTGCCGGATAAAAGGCCCACGGCAGCAGGATCGCGCCAAGCGCAATGCCGGGCCAGAGAGGGACGAAGCCGGCCGGGCATTCCTGTGCGGCGCCGGACGGCGAGGTTGCAAGACAGATCAGGAAATGTGTCATCAACATCGCGGTGCCGATTGAAGACAGGGTGGCGAGAACCGCCTCCGCGCCGCCGGCGAATTGCGCCTTCGTTGCAATCTTGGCCAGGGCGCCGCCTGTCAACGGCAAGCCGGCAAGGCTCAGGGCAAGCAGGGCAGCAAGAATATACGTCGCGCGGGAAAGCCTTCCGCCTCGTATCGCCAGCACGCCGATAGTCAGAAACAAGGCAGCTTTGACCAGCAGGTGGTTTGCGGCATAAAAGCCGACCTCCAGAGCAGCGCCGGCTTGTCCTTTCACGAGCGCCACGCCAAAGGCAGCCATAATGACGCCCATCTGGCTGATGCTGGAATATGCCAGCACGACCTTGGTGTTTTGCTGGACCAGGCCAAAAGCGACACCGTAAAAGGCGCAAAGAAAGCCCATGACCACCAGGGCATCGCCCCACCCTTCCAGCGGAAGACCAAGCGGCAGGAAGCGCAGCAACCCGATCACGCCGGCCTTGACGCCCGCGCCGCTCAGCACCGCGGCGGCAGGAATAGGCGCCGCGCTATAGGTCAGCGGCATCCAGCCATTGAAAGGGATCATGCCCATCTTCATTCCGAAGCCGGCAATGATCAGCCCCAGAATGGCATCTCGCCAGGGTGAGGTCGGCAAGGCGGCCATGACATCGGCGATGTTCGCGCTGCCGTGCGGCTCGCCTGCGATGAGCATTGCGAAGGCAAGCAGCAGAAGCGCCTCACCGAGAATGGTGAAAGCCATATAGATCGCGCCGGCACGTTTGCGCTCGCCGTCGTCGGAAAACGCGAACAGGCCGTAGGCAGGAATGCTGGCGAGCGCATACAAAAGATAGAATGAGACAAGGTCGCCCGCGATAAAGACCCCCAGATTGCCTGTCATGGTGAGAAGCCAGGAAAGGCCCCAGCGGTTATCCGGCTGGCGGTCGCGCCAAATCGCGGCGCTGATGATGATCCAAAGCAGCGCCGCGCCGGCGAGAAGCAGCGCGCTTGGCGGATCGAGGCGCAGGGTGAAGCCCGAGACAGGCAGGTCGTAGGTGAGCGGCGCACGGGTCAGGCCGGCCAGACCGGTCGCGAGAGCGGGCGTTGGGGCGAGCCATTGCAGGGCAAGGACCTGACGCCGCCAGCCTTTGACAAAGCAGGCGGCAAGGAAGGCCAGGGGCGTGCCCAGGCTCGCAACCAGCAAGATGGGGAAAAGATCAGTCATGGCAGCGCCGCCGCTATTGGACGGCCTATTTCAAGAATGTCAGAGAAAGTCTGCGGCATGAAGCCGAGTGCGATGGCGATCATCGCAAGACCAAGCGCAAGAACCTCCTGGCTGCGCTTCGGCGACGATTTCAACGAGATCCGGTCATCGGACAATGCGGGCGCGAGAATGCGGTAGACATAGCCGGCGGCAAGCAGCCCGCCGGCTAGAATGGGAAGCGTCCAGAACCACTGGCCTGATATGATGGAAGCTTGCAGCATCAGCCATTTGGCGCTGAAGCCGCCGCTCGGCGGCAATCCCATCAGGGACAATCCGCTGAGAGCGATGGTCAGGAAGGTCAAAGGCAGCACGCGCGCCGCGCCGCCAAGCCTTGCGATCTGGTCATGGCCAAGCGCTTCGGCGAGCAGGCCAGCGGAGAAAAACATCGCGGCTTTCGCGAATGCATGGGCGAGAATCTGCATGAAGCAGGCACTCCAGCTCATCGCGCTCCAGCTCTGCGCGCCTGTAGCGAGCGGAAACACCAGAAAGAGGTAACCGATCTGGGCCACCGTCGAATAGGCGATCAACAATTTCAGCCGCGCTTGACGCAATGCCATGACGCTGCCCGCGATAATCGCCGCCGAACCGAGACAGCCGATAACCATCGCTGCCTGATCCGCGGAAAGGCCGGGAAGGACATAGAACCACAGCCGCAGCGTGAGAAAGAACGAGCCTTTGACAACCAGGCTGGACAGCACCGCGCTTGCCGCCGCCGGCGCGTTGGCGTGAGCGGGCGGCAGCCAGAGATGCAAAGGGAAAAGAGCCGTCTTGGCGAGCAGACCGCCGGTCATAAGAGCGGCTGCCGTCCAAACAACGGGCGTGGACTGAACCCTTTGGGCGAGAAGCGGAATGTCCAGCGTTCCGTGCGCCCCGTAGAGCAGGGCGACGCCAAGCAGATAGCAAATCGATCCGAACAGGGCGAAGAGGAGATAGCGCAATGCGGCGACGAGCGTCTCCGGGCGGCCATCGATACAAACGAGAGGCACCGCAGCGAAGGTAAGCAGTTCCAGCGCGACGTAAAGGTTGAAGAGGTCGCCGCTGACGAAAATGATGATCAGCGCGGCCCAGATCGACTGAAGCATGATCCAGAAAATCAGGGAGCTTCGGCTTTCCCGGATGCCGTCAGGCGTGGCGAATTTCGCGCGGGCGTATAATGCGGCGGCCGTTACAATAACCGCGGTGGTGATCAGCATGATCGCCGATATGCCGTCGGCGCGCAAAGCGATACCGAGCGGCGGCTCCAGCGCGCCGATCACGTAGACGATGGGCTTGCCCGCTCGACCGACATGGAGCGCGATCGCACAGGCCAGCGCCAGTCCGAATGGCGTCGAGCCGAGAGCGACGCGCTCGGCGCTGCGGCCCCCAAGCGTGAAGGACAGAATGATTCCTGCAAGCGGCAGCAGAATCGCAAGAACGATGAGGTAGCCGCCAGGCGTGGTCGTCCACAGCTCGGTCATCACTTCGCGTCCCCGCCGTCCGGCCGGGTCGGGACCTCGGGGTCCAACGTGACGCGCCTGCCCACCGCGGACAGGCGCAGGATGAGCGCCACCGCAACCGCGCTGGCGGCGAAGGCGACGACGATTCCGGTGATGATCATGGCTTGCGGGACCGGGTCGAAGCGCAAGCCGGCAGCCGCGCCGCGCCGCGCCACGATGCCGAAAACGAGGAAAACACCGCTGCCGATCAGATTGAAGGCGAGTAATTTGCGCAACGGATGTGGATGGAGAATGAGACCATAGAGTCCGAGACCAACCAGAGCCGCGCCGAGCAATCCTGCTATAACCGATGGCGTCATCGATCAGGTCTCTCGCCCGGTGAACCGGCGACGAGCATCGGCAACGCCGCCGCTATGGACAACACCATGAACGCTTCGATGAACAGAATGATCGGCTTGGCGAGGGCGGGCGGATAAGCAAAGAAGCTTCCTGCCACAACACCGCCCGCGAGGCCGATGACGAGGAATACCGCAGGTCCGGCGACCAGCGCCACGCGGAGCCACCTTGCGTCGACGCGGGGCGGCTGCGCCACTCCCGCCATCATCGTCACCATCCACATGGCCGCAAGCAGGGCGCCGCCCTGAAAGGCGCCGCCGGGCTCGTCGGCGCCGACCCAAAATATATGAATGCCAATGAGCACGCCGACTGGCGCCAGCATCTGGGCGAGGAAAACCATGGGAGCGTCGGGTTTGGATACGCGAAACGGCGCCGGCGCTCCGCCCCAGGCGTTGTCGGCGCCCACCGACCAGACCCCGACTACAGCCAGGATCAGAACCATCTTCTCAAGCATGGTGTCGAAGGAGCGATAGGACATCAACACCGCCGTGATGGGGTTGCCAAGGCCGGCGCCGGCGCCGTGGATGGCGGCAACGGCTTCCGGTGCGAGCGACGGCGGCGGATCAGGCAGCATCAGGATGACAGCGCACAAGGCGCCGGCGACAGCCGCGGCGAGCACGCCGGCGACGAGGCTGAGGCCGAATCCCGGTCGCTCGCCCTGCCCGACATTCCTGAGCCCTCCGAGTCTTTTGCCGGCGGTAATAAGCAGGACGCCGGTGACCCCTCCGCCAACGGCCGCCTCGGTCAAGGCAACATCCGGCGCATAGAGGCGGATCCAGACGAAAGCGAGCAACAACCCGTAGGCGACATAGCCGACCACCGAAGCGAACAGGTCTCGCGCCGCGATGGTCCAGAAGGCGACGGCGACGACTAAAAGGGCGAGACAGATGTCGAGATAGGGGAGAAGACTCATTTGCGGCCTCGCCTCAGCGCGCGACCAATCAATTGCGCAGTCGAGGCGCCGGAGAGCAGAACCAAGGCCCAGATGACAACCAGCTTAAGCGCTGAAAGCGCGCTTTCGGCACGCGGGAGCAGGCCAAGCACGATCAGGCCAAGGCCGAGATTGTCGACCTTGGTCAGAGCATGCAGACGGCTGAGCGAATCCGGAAAACGCAGAAGGCCAACTGTTCCGGCGAAAAAGAAAAACGTGCCGGCAGCGATGGCGGCGATACTCAAGAGGTCGAGAAACGCGATCACGCTTCCCCGTCTCCTTGTTCAGCATCGAGCAGATTGACCAGAGCAATGGTGGCAAACGCGGCGAGCAAGGCAAGACCCAGCGCAACATCCTCCACGCCGGGAACGCTCGTCGCATACGCAATCAGTAATAATGCTGCGATGCCGCCGGTACCGAGCAGTTGGACCGCCATCAATCCTTCCACGTCCGAGCCGCGCGAAATGCGCGCAAGTCCAACCGCAACCATGAGTATGATCAGGCCCGCCGCGGCGAGAAGCAGTTCATTCATGACAGATCGCCGCTTTGAACAGGGTCTCGTCCGCCTTGATGGCTTCCGCTGTCGGCTGCGAAATGTCGAGGCAATGCACCTGAAGCATGTCGCCTTCCACACCTATCGGCGAGGTACCCGGCTGAAGGCTCTGATAGACGAGAAAGACATTGCGAGCTCCGCCGGGCGGCAGGGTAACGGGAACGTCGGCAAATCCAGGACGTAGATCAACGCGCGGCAGAAGCGCGCGGCGGGCGACATCCACGCCAGCGATGATCGAGCAACTCAGAAAACGAAAGCTAAGTCTGGCAAGCTGGACAAGACGCAGGCGGACCGCGCTGGGCGGCAAGAGCGACAGACTGATCCACAGAGCAAGCGCGGACGCCACCAAACCGACGGCAAGATTCTCTTCGCTCCAACCCGCAATCACAAGCCATATGCCAAGAAAGAAGACGAGACGAGCAACGGCAGCCCTCATCATCAAAGGCGTATGACCGGACATCGAAATAGCTCACCTCTTCGATTTGAGCATTCAGGCTAACATCCTCGCGCATGGTCAGCAACGTTTTCATGGCTGTCCTGCCGGACAGTGATCGCTCCCGAGACTCCGGCAGGCTGGTCCTTACCCGGATCGACACGCTGTCTCGCGTAGCTCGAGCCGCGATGCACGCGACCACCACGGCCTGCATTTCGCTCATCACCGTTTGCGCGTCCTCCCTAGCACTCAAACTGATTCCGGGCGTCGAGCCGGATCACAGCGGCGATCGCTAAAAAACGCGCCAGTTCGAAATTCTCGGACACCGCTTCAAAACAAAACCGGCGCCCGAAGGGACGCCGGTCGGAAACTAGAGATGCGCGACGTTTTCAGGAGCTGGCGTTCAACACCGTGACGGCACGGCGATTCTGGGACCAGCAGGAGATGTCGTTGCAGACGGCGACCGGTCGCTCCTTGCCGTAGGAGATCGTACGCATCCGGCCCGCGTCGATGCCGCGCGATGCGAGGAAGGCCCGAACCGTTTGCGCACGACGTGCGCCAAGCGCGATGTTGTACTCGCGGGTGCCGCGTTCGTCGGCATGGCCTTCGATCGTGAAAGAATAGCGAGGATAGGTCTGCAGCCAGCGCGCCTGCTTCTCCAGCGTCGTAATTGCCTGCGGCGACAGGTTGGTCTGGTCGCTTTCGAAGAAGACGCGGTCGCCGACGTTGACCACGAAATCCTGCTGACTGCCCGGCGTAGCGGCGCCGGCCATGGCGCCATCCGCGCCGCCCATGCCGTTCTTGTTGGCGCAGGCCCCCATCGACAGCGCCGCCGCGAGCACGGCGACCAGCTTCAATCCCCGGAGGATTCGCTTCTGATGTAACATTCCGGAGCCTCCACGCTCACGTTTTTCCACTGTCATCCGCTCTACAGGGCGATGGTTAAGCGAACGTTCCGTCAACCTTGATGAGACGTTGCCCGACTGCATCAAATGCCAAGTTTTGCGAAAAGAAGCGCTGCAATAGTTAATGAGTTGCAAATGTGGCGTGACGGTGAAGTGCCACCGGTTTTCACGGCGCGATTCACATTCAATATCGTTTTCGGGCCACAGCGTTTGGAGTCAGGCATCATACCGGAGGGGCGGTCGGCCTATCGAGGATGGTCCATCGAGCCTGACAGGACGGAGAGACGACCGGTTCCGGATCAAAACTTCGGGGCGGTCGAGACTCGCGCGAACGGAAGCGTAGAACCGGTCAGCACAGACGCCGCGGCTCCGCTCCTTCGCTCGAACAACATCCGCCGTTCGAAATAGCTCGAGCGCAGGTAAGGATAGCGGGCGAAGACCTTTTCGCGCGAGGCCGGAAAATCGACCGCCATCAGGCAAATCGGCTTGATCAGCCCCGGATAGAGGCGCGGCGGGCTCAGCGGCTGATGGTTGAACAGGCGGGTGTAGAATGTTCGGTGCTCGGCGCGGACGGTGGCCAGACCAAGATCGGCGTGAAAAAAGCTGCAGGCGACGAAGCACAGCCGAAGCGTGAGGTATGGCAATTCCGGAAATCGTCCCGCGATTTCGGGATCGGCGACAAAGCGGGTCGGGTCAACCATGACCTTGCCCTGATCGACCTCCGGCTGAAGATAATCCTGGAACACCTCCACCGACGGACAAAGCGGAGATTCCGGCGAGGAAATGCTGAGGCGGATGGAACTGGCGAGCACGCCATCCAGATAAACGCCGAAAACCCAGGAGTTCGGCATATCGTCGAACCGATCGGTGATTTTATGATCGGGATTGGGCTCGATCGCCCCTTCCTTCAAATAGGCCCGATATCGCAGGCGATAGATGAGATCCCTCTCCGCCCGCGTGTCCATCAGGCGATAGTCGATGCGATCGAGAAGCTCGATGCCGCGATCTGCTGGCTTGGTAATCGTCTGTTGAGCTGAACTCATTGGAACACCCCCGATCCACCTTGAATCCCAGCCGACAACCGAAGGTTAACGCTTTGCTAACACATTGCAAAGACAACAAAGCATTAGCGTTAATCCGTATCCTCTTATCATAACAATAGTGTTAAATCGCATCGGTTGCACTCCTCATCGAATGAGAAGATTTCAATTTCAGGTCGGGAGAATCGTGGAAAAAATTCAGGCAATCGACCGTGACGGGAGGATTTTTACATTGTCGCCGCGCTGACGCCGTCCATGGGAGGCATCCAGCAGTTGACGGATACGGGCCGCGGACACCGGCCGGCTGAACAGATAGCCCTGCGCTTCCGTTACCGTGCCATCGGCGCTGATCAGTTCGAGCTGCTCGTTGGTTTCGATGCCTTCGACGACAACGGACATGCCGAGATCGGCGCTCAGCCGCGCCACGCCGCGCAATAGCGTCAGCGGGCGGTCCGTATCGATCCCTTCGAGGAACGAGCGGTCGATCTTGACCTTCTGAAGCGGGAAGTTGTGCAGATAGCTGAGGCTCGAATAGCCGGTGCCGAAATCGTCGAGGGAAATCTTCACGCCCGCCGAGCGCAACTGAGTCAGGGCATCAAGCGTCCACTGGGTATTGCGCAGCAAGGACGATTCCGTGATCTCGATCTCCAGGCGGTGCGCCGGAAGACCTGAGACCTCCAGCGCATAGCGGACTTCGCTCAGGATCTCGCGCTGGTGGAACTGCTGCGACGAGAAATTGACGGCGACGCTGACGGCCTCCGGCCACGTCATGCATTCCATGCAGGCCTTGCGCAAAATCCAGCGGCCGAGATCGATGATGAGGCCCATCTCCTCCGCCACCGGAATGATGTCTATCGGCGACACCGTTCCGCGCGTCGGATGATTCCAGCGCAGCAGCGCCTCGCAAGCCATGATCCGTCCCGACCTCAGATTGACCAGCGGCTGATAGAACAGCTCGAACTCTTCGTTGGCCAGCGCCTTGCGCAGATCGAGTTCGAGGGTGCGGCGCGCTTCGACGGTTTCCGCCATCTCGCTGCGGAAGAAGCAGAATGCGCCGCGACCACCCGCCTTGGCCCGGTAGAGCGCCATATCGGCGTTCTTGAGAAGGGTGTCGGCGGTGGCGCCTGGCGACGTCAGCGCGATGCCGATGCTCGCGCCGATCTCGACAAGGTGGCGATCGACTTCGTATCGCTCGGTGAGTCGTTCGACGATGCGACGGGCCAGCGCGGCCGCCTCCTCCGGCGACTGGATGTTCTGCTGGAACACGACGAATTCGTCGCCGCCGAATCGCGCCACGAAATCCTCCGGGCGCAGCATTCCCCGGAGCCGGTCGGCGACGATGCACAACAGGCGGTCGCCGCAGGGATGGCCAAGCGTATCGTTGATCTGCTTGAATTGATCGAGATCGATGAACAGCAGCGCCGAGAGCCGCAACTCGCCGCCCGGCAATGCCAGCAGACGTTCGATTTCGTCGCGGAAGCTGAGCCTGTTGGGCAACTCCGTCAGCGAATCGAAACGGGCGAGGTGGCTGATCCGCGCCTCCGCCTTGCGCCGCTCGGTGATGTCCTCGACCAGAACGACGGTTCCTCCGCAAGCCATCGGCTGGAACGTCCAGGATAGCGCCCGGCCGTGTTCGGCGTCCGCATCGGCGGTCACGATCGCGCCAGCCTGCGAATTCTCGAGTTCCGAAATGATCGTCCGCCCGTTTTCGGACGACATCTTTCCGGCCGCCACGCATGCCGCGATGACGTCCGCCGCGCCGACATTGCGACGCACGAATCCTTCGGCGAGATGCATCATTTCACTGAAGCGATAGTTCATCACGCCGAGGCGGCCGTTGGCGCCGAACATGCACAGGCCATGCGGCATGTTGTTCAGCGCAGTGTCGAACTGGGCGGCGAGTGCGGCTTCGCGTTCACGCGCGATCAGGGCACGGACGAAAATCGCCTGCAATCGCGTGGTGATCCTCTCAAGGCCGAGGAAGTACAGCACGGTGAGAAGCGCCATTCCCACGTAGTAGGGGTCCAGACGCAGCGCCATCGCCGTGGCCATCGGTCCGCAGGTCAGCAGAATCTGGAGGTGGAAGATCCAGGGGCGCCCGTAGGCGCGGCCGGCGCCGGCCGCCACGTATCCCGTGGTGACCGCGATACAGATCATATGCGCAACCGCATCGTCGGTCATCAAAAGCGAGATGGCGCACCACGCGCCGAGCGCAATTGCGTAGAGCACCGCGCCGACCTGGTACCGTATCTCCCAACTGGCTGCCTCCGCCACGGTCAGGTCCGAACGGCGGCGCTTGTACTTCACCATGTCGTAACTGCGGAGCGCACCGACCAGAACGAGCGATACCGCGCAGGGCCACAACAGATGGTTGCCGGTCTTCAACGCGGTCATGGTGGCGGCAATCGCCGCACAAACCGCGCCGGCGAACATCGGCGCCGGATTCTGAAACAGCGACCCCACGAGCGCGGCGTATATCGCCGGCGACATCGTATCAGTATCGCGATGGTGATCGGCCAATTGCATCGGGCGCGCGCATCCTTATTCGAGATGCACAGTGTTACCGAACGCTGGTGAAGCCTTTCTGAGCGAACATCGTTAGCGAGACATTGAGCCGATCGCAGAAAAACGGATTTGCCTCCTGAATCAGGCAGCTAGTGGAGCGAATTTAACATTCGCTACCCACTTTGCAGCGAACTTGTCAGGCGAATGTCAAATTCAAAACTCCACTAGAAACCTGATAGCTGCTAGTGGCCCTTTGATTCTAACATTTGCAAGAACTCCCTGCGGCAACGGGATGCAAATGTTAGAATTGGACCACTAGGGTCCGTACTCAATAAGGATTCCCACGAGCGGGGCTATGTGATTCAAGCTTTCCATGATCTGGGGGCTTGGATGGCGAAGCAGGTTTATTGGCTGAGCGATGTGGAGTGGCGGCGGATTGAGCC
>Ga0209963_1000284_pt1 | contig 129342 bp, 126 predicted proteins | sample ThiBio_1000_biof_2_FD_183957 | JGI IMG/M metagenome (GOLD analysis project Ga0209963, IMG submission 183957) | Wastewater bioreactor microbial communities from Cape Town, South Africa - Thiocy_cont_1000_biof (SPAdes) | ecosystem: Engineered > Bioreactor > Thiocyanate-remediating >... | reverse complement strand
ACGGCCAGCCGTTCTCGGCGATCTTCAACGTGCTGCTGCTGGTGGTCTGCCTGATCTTCGGGATGATCTTCCACGTCCTGCTGTTCGTTCCCTCCGCCCACGCCATTCTGGCGGTCTACATGAAGCGCGAGGACCGCCGGCACCGCGAGGTGGTCGAGGCGATCCGACAGCACGGCCCGCCGTCGGGCTACCCCCGCTGACACCGGCCCACTGAGGCTGCCTCGTCCGTCCGCAAGGGGCGCGGCGGCACGGGATAAGCGGCCCTGCATTGCGGCAAAAGCCTTTGAAAGGCCGGGGTGCCGTGCTATCGACCACCGCCAATCCCTCGTAATGGGTTCCCGATTCCACGGCGACGCGCCGCCTTTGCGTCACCGAACGGACGCTCATTCCGGGTAAGCCGCGGCAAGGGGCCGTGAATGGAGTTGGCGATGACGCGTTTTCAAGGATCCGATCGGTTTCAGGAAGGCTTTACCTTCGACGACGTGCTGTTGAAGCCCGGCCTGTCCGACATCTTGCCGTCCGAAGCCGACATCCGCTCCCGCGTCACCAAATCGATTTCCGTCAATATTCCGATCCTCGCCTCCGCGATGGATACCGTCACTGAGGCCAGGATGGCCATCGCCATGGCGCAGGCCGGCGGCATCGGCGTCATCCACCGCAACTTCGATCCGGAAGGGCAGGCCGCGCAGGTCCGGCAGGTCAAGAAATACGAGTCCGGCATGGTGGTGAATCCGCTCACCATCGCCCCTGACGCGCAACTCGCCGACGCGCTGCTGCTGATGAAGGATCATGGCTTCTCCGGCATTCCGGTGGTCACCGGCGGCGGCAACGGTGTCCCCGGCAAGCTGGTCGGCATCCTCACCAACCGCGACGTCCGCTTCGCCACCGATCCGCACCAGAAGGTGTCGGAACTGATGACCCACGAGAACCTGGTGACGGTGCGCGAGGGCGTCAGCCAAGAGGAAGCGAAGCGGATGCTGCACCAGCACCGCATCGAGAAGCTGCTGGTGGTGGACGATCAATATCGCTGCGTCGGCCTCATCACCGTCAAGGACATGGAAAAGGCGGTGACCCATCCGCTGGCCTGCAAGGACGTGCAGGGTCGCTTGCGCGTCGCGGCGGCGACCACCGTGGGCGAGGGCGGTTTCGAGCGCACCGAGCGGCTGATCGACGCCGGCGTCGACCTGATCGTGGTCGATACCGCGCACGGCCATTCCTCGCGGGTGCTGGAAGCGGTCAACCGCATCAAGAAGCGCTCCAACTCGGTGCAGGTGATTGCCGGCAACGTCGCCACCACCGACGGCACGCAGGCGCTGATCGATGCGGGCGCGGACTGCGTCAAGGTCGGCATCGGGCCGGGCTCGATCTGCACCACGCGGATCGTCGCCGGCGTCGGCGTGCCGCAACTCACCGCCATCATGGACGCGGTGGAGGCGGCGAAGAAGGCCGACATTCCGGTAATCGCCGACGGCGGCATCAAGTTCTCCGGCGATCTCGCCAAGGCGATTGCCGCGGGCGCCGACGTCGTCATGGTCGGCTCGCTGCTGGCCGGCACCGACGAAACGCCCGGCGAAGTGTTCCTGTGGCAGGGCCGGTCCTACAAGGCCTATCGCGGCATGGGCTCGGTCGGCGCGATGGCGCGCGGCTCGGCCGACCGGTACTTCCAGCAAGACATCAAGGATACGCTCAAGCTGGTGCCGGAAGGCATCGAAGGGCAGGTGGCGTACAAGGGTCCGGTCGGCAACGTGATGCACCAGCTCGCCGGCGGTCTGCGCGCGGCGATGGGCTACGTCGGCGCGAAGAACATTCCCGAATTCCATGACAAGGCGCAGTTTGTCCGCATCACCAGCGCCGGCCTGCGCGAAAGCCACGTTCACGACGTCACCATCACCCGCGAAAGCCCGAACTATCCGGGCGGCGCGTAAGCACCCGAGCGCAACGCGACGTCCGTTACCGGAGGTCGCGGCGCCGGCGGTAGATCAGTCCTTCGCCACCGCAGGTGCAATCGGCAGCATCGCAAGGCGGCAGTCCGGATGCCGCGACGGCGGAATCCAGCTCCGCATCGGTGACGGCGCGCAGGCGGTGAGCCGTCGGCGCGCGATGCTCCGGCGTGCGCCGCACGGCGTCGAACAATTCGCGCAGCAGCGATGTCACGCCGCCGCTCCGCGCCGCCAGCCCGGGAAGGGGTCGCGCAACCCGGTCCAGCGCGCGGGTCATCGCGGCCTGATCCATGGCTGGGCCGCCGATGATGACGATCTCCTGCCGCCTGTCGCCGTAACGCTCGTCCCAGTTGCTCAGCACGCCGGCGCGCCATTGCGGGTCGGCGGGCCAGCGCTCCTTGTCCGTGGCCGCCCACCAGACGCCGGCCGGTTCGTGGCGGACGATGGCGCCGGCGCGTGACAGCGAGCCCGCGAATTCCATCCGCGACGCCAGCCAGAAAAAGCCCTTGGCGCGGATCACGCCCGGCCAGTCGGCGGTGATGAAGCGGTGGAAGCGGTCGGGATGGAACGGCCGCCGCGCCCGGTAGACGAAGCTGCGGAAGCCGTATTCCTCTGTTTCCGGCGCGTGGTGATGGCCTTCCAGCTCCTTGAGCCAGCCGGCGGTCTGGCTGGCGCGATCGTAGGAGAATTTCCCAGTATTCAGAAGACGATCCAGCGGGATCCTGCCGAATTCGCTGAACAGGATATCGGCCTCGGGATTGAGCTTTCGAAGGCTGCACAACAGCAGGTCGCGCTCTGGCTGCGTCACCAGATCGATCTTGTTGATCACGATCACGTCGGCGAACTCGATCTGGTCGATCAGTAGTTCCGCTACGGCCCGGTCGTCGCCGTCACCCGCGCCACGGTCGCGGTCGGCCAGCAGATCGCGCGACGCAGTGTCGGCGAGGAAGTTGCGGGCGTCGACCACCGTCGCCATCGTGTCGAGGAGGGCGACGCTGGAGAGGCTGTGGCCATCCTCGTCCTCGAAGGCGAAGGTGGCCGCGACCGGCATCGGCTCGGAGATGCCGGTGGATTCGATCAGCAGGTAGTCGAACCGATCTTCCCGCGCGAGCGATTCAACTTCTTTGAGAAGATCGTCCCGTAAGGTGCAGCAAATGCAACCATTCGACATTTCCACCAGCCGCTCTTCGTGCCGGCTGAGCTGGGCTCCGCCGTCGCGCACAAGCGCGGCGTCGATATTCACCTCGCTCATGTCGTTGACGATCACCGCCACGCGCAGACCTTCCCGGTTGCGGAGGACGTGATTGAGCAGGGTGGTCTTGCCCGCGCCGAGAAAGCCAGACAGCACGGTGACCGGGAGACGTTTCATGAGGTCATCCAATTCGTAATGTTATAACATAACAATATTAGCCGAGAGCGTGGGGAGGTCAATCCGGTGAGGCGCCAAATTCCTGCGCCGAACAGGCTGGCTCGGGATGCTCGTCCCCTCCGCGCGGCCTCGCGCTCGCTGATCGCGCATTCTATCTTTTTGTTTTGACGCGAGATTCCCCCTGCGTTCCGGTTTCCCCTCGGCGGTAAAACACGGTAGGATGACCGGGCGGGACGCCGTCGTTCCGTGTCAGAACATGGAAACGCGGCTGTAATGTACGAATGGACCGATGAGCGGCTTGAGGCTCTTTCCACCCCGGAGTTGAAGAACCTGCTCGGCAACGCGGAGCGCAAATCCGTCGATGACCTCGCGGCCCGCTGCAAGGCGGTGCTGGAGACGCGCAACGCGTTGAAGCCGAACCGTCTCGCCAAGCCGCGTACCGAACTCAAGGAATTCGAGCACACAGCCGCCGACCGGATCGCCGCCGTCGGCAAGGAGATGGCCGCAAAGTACGATCTCTCCGAGGAAACGGCGAAGGCGAAATCCGCCGGCGTCAAAGGCTTTCGTGTCCACAAGCTGCTTGACTCCAAGGGCTCCGCCAAGCTCGGCGGGATGCAGCGCGACGGCTCGGTGGCGATCGATCGTTACATCTCCTATCGACGCGGCAACGACACTGTGGCGCTTGGCGTTTTCCTGCTGAAAGATGCGCCGCTCGATAGTCATGAATTCCATGTCATCGCACCGGCGGCGTTTCTGTCAGATCCGAAACCGATCTCGGAAATTCGCCCCACGGCGACCGAAAAGCAGAAACAATCCGCCGAGACGGGCCTCGCCTTCAAGGACCTCGATGCCGCCGCCGCCGCCTTCGACGCCGCGCTGGCCAAGATCACGGCCTGAGCGCTATCTTCGCGGCGCGCTGCGTCTGTCAAAATTCATTCAGAGGAAACACCCATGTCCCAGTCCGCCAAGCGTATCGTGTTGGCATCCCGCCCGGTCGGCGAGCCGACGCCGGCCAATTTCCGTCTCGAGGACTACGCTGTGCCGACGCCGGGCGAGGGTGAGGTGCTGCTGCGCACGATCTGGCTGTCGCTCGATCCCTACATGCGCGGGCGCATGGATGACGGCCCGTCCTATTCCGCGCCGGTGCCGATCGACGGCGTGATGGAAGGCGGCACGGTTTGCGAGGTCGCGGCCTCCAACAATCCGGGATTCGCCAAAGGCGATATCGTGCTGGCTCACACCGGCTGGCAGCAATACGCGCTGTCGAACGGCAAGGGACTGCGCAAGATCGATCCCGCCATCGCGCCGATCTCGACGGCGGTGGGCATTCTGGGGATGCCGGGCATGACCGCCTATACGGGGCTGCTCGCCATCGGCAATCCGCAGCCGGGCGAGACGGTGGTGGTCGCCGCCGCCTCGGGCGCGGTGGGCTCGGCGGTCGGCCAAATCGCGAAGATCAAGGGCGCGCGGGCGGTCGGCATCGCCGGCGGCAAGGAGAAGTGCGACTACGTCAAGAACGAGCTCGGCTTCGACGAATGCATCGACCATCGCGATCCCGACCTGCGGGCGCGGGTGAAGGACGCCTGTCCCAAGGGCATCGATGTCTACTTCGAGAACGTCGGCGGCAAGGTGTTCGATGCCGTGCTGCCGCGGTTCAACGACTTCGCGCGCATCCCGGTGTGTGGCCTGATCGCCGACTACAACACCATTTTCGGCAAGGACACGCCGACGCCGCCATGGGCCAACACCATTATGCGGCAGATCCTGGTCAAGCGGCTCAACTTCCGCGGCTTCATCGTTCGCGACTTCGCCGCGATGTATCCGGACTTCATCCGCGACATGTCGCAATGGCTGCGCGAGGGCAAGATCAAGCACAGGGAGTTCGTCACCGAAGGGCTCGACAGCGCGCCGCAGGCGTTCATGGGCCTCCTCAAGGGCGCCAACTTCGGCAAGCAACTGGTCCGCGTCGGCCCCGACAAGGCTTGAGCATGATCCCGAAAAGTGGGAGCCGGCTTTTGGAAAAGACTATGCTCACTCGAGAAGATAGACGACGGGTCTGATTCAACGCTGTTGAAGCAGACCCCGGTCGGGACGCCCGCGCGCCTCGCGCAAAAGAACGGAGACCTCCGATGTCGGTTCAGATGGTGCTGCTGCCGGTGTTCGTGTTGGTGGGCCTGACTTTCGCGCTCCTCTTGATGATGGCGGGTGTGCGAACCCGGGCGCTGACCTCGGGCGAGGTGAAGTTCCGGGACATTGCGCTCGGCCGCAACTGGCCGGACCGCGCTGCGCAGGTCGGCAACTGTTTCAACAACCAGTTCCAGTTGCCGCTGCTGTTCTACGTGCTGGTCGCCATCGCGTTGCCGTTGCGCCGCGCCGATCTGGTGTTCGTGCTGCTGTCGTGGGTGTTCGTCGTCACCCGCTTTGCGCACGCCGGCATCTTCGTCACCAGCAACGACGTGCGGCAGCGCTCGCTGGCATGGTTCGCCGGCGTCCTTATTCTGATGGCGATGTGGCTGTACTTCGCGCTGCGGTTGTTGCTGTTGATCTAGCGGCATTGCGCATTTACTGGAGTCATTTCCATTCCGATAGATTTCTGAATGGACTCGAGATTCTTGTTTTGACGCGTTTTCTTAACGCGAACCGGTATCCACGTCGCTCGAAAACGCTAGAAGGATCGTCATGACACCGGGCGCAAGGCTCGCTGCAGCCATTGAAGTCATTTCCGCCATCGATATGCAGCGGGTGCCGGCGGCCAAGGCGCTGAAGGAGTGGGGCACAGCGCATCGTTTCGCCGGCTCCGGAGACCGCGCGGCGATCTCCGGGCTGGTGTTCGACGTCTTGCGCCGTCGCGCCTCCAGTGCGTGGATCATGGACGACGACACCCCGCGCGCGCGGGTGTTCGGCATGATGAAGCTGGAGCGCGGGCTGACCGCTGACGCGCTCGCCGCGCTCTGCGACGGCTCGCGCTTCGCCCCCGATATGCTGTCGCCGGCCGAGCGCCACGCGCTGACGGTGCGCACGCTCAACGGCGCGCCGGCGCCGGTCGCGGGCGATTATCCGGAGTGGATGGACGCGCATCTGGCCGAAGTATTCGGTGACGACCGCGTGGCGGAAGCCGCCGCCATGGCACGCCGCGCACCGCTCGACTTGCGCGTCAACACGCTGAAGGCAAAACGCGAGAAGGCGGCGGCCTCGCTGGCCCATCTCCGCGCCAAGCCGACGCGGTGGTCGCCTTGGGGCCTGCGGATCGCGCTCGGCGCCGACGCCCGCAATCCCGGCGTCCATGCCGAGGAGGACTTCGTCAAGGGCAACGTCGAAGTGCAGGACGAGGGCTCGCAGCTCGCCGCCCTGTTCTCGGCGGCAAAGCCGGGCGAGCAGGTGATCGACCTCTGCGCGGGGGCGGGCGGCAAGACGCTGGCGCTGGCGGCGATGATGCAGGGCAAGGGCCGGCTCATTGCGACAGATGGAGACAAGCGCCAGCTTGCGCCCATCCACGAACGGCTGTCGCGCGCCGGTGTTCACAACGCCGAAATCCGCGCGCCCAAGGGCGACGCCGATCCGCTGGCCGAAATCCGCGCCTCCGCCGATCTGGTGCTGATCGACGCACCCTGCACCGGCACCGGGACCTGGCGGCGCAACCCCGACGCCAAGTGGCGGATTCGCCCCGGCGCGCTGGAGGTCCGGCTCAAGGCGCAGGCCGAGGTGCTGGACCGCGCCGCGCCGTTGGTGAAACCGGGCGGACGTATCGTCTACGTCACCTGCTCGGTGCTGCCGGCCGAGAACAACGCGCAAATCCGCGGCTTTCTCGCCCGCCAGCCGGGGTTTGCCCTGGTGCCGCCGGCGCAGGTCGCGGGTCCATTGTGGGACAAAGCGGAGGATTTTCTCACAGCCGTCCTGCAAAGCCCGGAGGGGATTTTGATGACGCCGCGCCGGACCGGCACCGACGGCTTCTTCGTCTCGGTGTTGACCCGCGGCGGAAGCTGAGAATCCGGGGCTGAAAATCCCGCCGATAACCGCTTTGCGGCATTGCGAGCCCGCCGCCGGTCGCGTATTTCCTGCCCATGACAGCACATAGCCAGACGAGCCCGGCGGCCACGGACATCGCGGCCGCGCATGAAAAAATTCTCATCATCGATTTCGGATCGCAGGTGACGCAACTGATCGCGCGGCGGGTGCGCGAGGAGGGCGTCTATTCCGAGATCGTGCCGTTTCAGAAGGCGGAAGCCGCCTTCCGCGAGATGAAGCCCAAGGGCGTGATCCTCTCCGGCGGTCCGGCCTCGGTGCTCGACAAGGACGCGCCCAGCGCGCCGCTTTCCGTGCTTACCGCCGGCGTGCCGGTGCTTGGCATCTGCTACGGCGAGCAGACCATGGCGCAGCAGCTCGGTGGTACCGTCGAAGGTGGCCATCATCGCGAGTTCGGCCGCGCTGCCATCGAAGTTATCGACGACTGTGCGCTGTTCGACGGCGTCTGGCAGAAGGGCGGCAAATATGACGTCTGGATGAGCCACGGCGACCGGGTTACCAAACTGCCGGACGGTTTCCGCGCGGTTGCGAAGGCGGCGGGCTCGCCGATCTCGGTCATCGCCGACGACGACCGAAAATTCTACGCGATGCAGTTTCACCCCGAGGTGGTGCATACGCCGGACGGCGCGAAGCTGTTGCGCAACTTCGTGCGCAAGGTGGTCGGCCTCAAGGGCGACTGGACCATGCGCGCCTTCCGCGAGGAAGCCATCGAGAAAATCCGCGCGCAGGTCGGGCAGGGCAAGGTGATCTGCGGCCTGTCCGGCGGCGTCGATTCGTCGGTCGCGGCGATCCTCATTCACGAAGCCATCGGCGACCAGTTGACCTGCGTGTTCGTCGACCACGGCATGTTGCGCAAGGACGAAGCGAAAAGCGTCGTCGATCTGTTTCGCCATCACTACAACATCCCGCTGGTGCATGTGGATGCCTCGCAGCAATTTTTGGGTGAACTCGACGGCGTCACCGATCCGGAAGTGAAGCGCAAGACCATCGGCCGGCTGTTCATCGACGTGTTCGAGACGGAAGCGAAACGGATCGGTGGCGCGGATTTTCTCGCGCAGGGTACGCTCTATCCCGACGTGATCGAAAGCGTGTCGTTCACCGGCGGCCCGTCGGTGACGATCAAGTCGCATCACAACGTCGGCGGCCTGCCGGCGCGCATGAACATGAAGCTGGTCGAACCCTTACGTGAACTGTTCAAGGACGAGGTGCGCGCGCTCGGCCGCGAACTCGGCTTGCCCGATGTGTTCGTCGGCCGCCATCCGTTTCCGGGACCGGGCCTCGCGATCCGCTGCCCCGGCGAGATCACCCGCGAGAAGCTCGATATCCTGCGCGAGGCGGACGCGATCTACATCGACCAGATCCGCAAGGCGGGTCTTTACGACACCATCTGGCAAGCGTTTGCGGTGTTGCTGCCGGTCAAGACGGTGGGCGTGATGGGTGACGGCCGTACCTATGAATACGTCGTCGGCCTGCGCGCGGTGACATCGACCGACGGCATGACGGCGGACTTCTATCCGTTCGACATGAAATTCCTCGGCGAAACCGCCACCCGCATCATCAACGAAGTGAAGGGCGTCAACCGCGTCGTCTACGACGTGACCAGCAAGCCGCCCGGCACCATCGAGTGGGAATGATCGCCACGGGACGTTCCTCGCAGCGGCCTTGATCCATGGCTGCTTTATCCGCCGTTGCCCGCGATTTTTTCGGATGATGGCCTTTTGAGTTCGCCGGATCGTGCATCGAATAAATTGCCGGGCGATGTCGGCCGCGTCGAATCTCGTTCGTCTTTCCTGCAGCGGGCTGCCGAGGCCGTTGCGAACAGGGAGATGAGCGATGCGCGTAATGGTGCTGGTCAAGGCCACCGAGGAGAGCGAACAGGGGTTTCGCGCGACGGCGGAGACGGCCGCGATGATGGAAGCGATGGGCCGGTTCAATGATGACCTGCGCGCGGCCGGCATCTTCGTCATGGCCGACGGCCTCACGCCGTCCTCGCAGGGAAAGCGTGTCGCATTCGACGGCGCTGGACGCACAGTGATCGACGGACCTTTCGCTGCACCGCGCGAACTGGTCGCCGGGTTCTGGCTGTGGGAGGTCAAGGACATCGACGAGGCGGTCGCCTGGCTGAAGCGCTGCCCCAATCCGATGCCCGGGCCGAGCGAGATCGAAATCCGGCCGCTCCATGAACTGGCGGATCTGCAGCGCGATTTCGACGCCGGTCCCGCGACCTGACGCCATTCGATGCCGTTGCGGGCCACGTATAGTTGACGTGACCCGCGACGATGCGCGGCGCTCAGGCGTCGGCCCGATGGTCGGTCGCGACGGCCGGTGTGACCTCGCCCGGCGCATGCGGAGCCTCGACCGGGTTGGCGGGCAACTGGACCACGGCGGCCCGTTGCCCCGGCACCAGATCGGTCAGCAGCACGACGCTCCCGTTCGAGAATTCCAGCGCGTCGTGATGATGCATCGGGCTATCGAGATCGATCTGGCGGAAACGCGCCAGGCGGGCGCCGACGCTTTGATGGAACATCATGCGTTCGCGGCGCACGTCAGCCTCGAATGCGATCTCGGTGCCCGGCCGCAGACAGACGGCGACCCGGGGATTGTCCAGACCGGTGAAGCCGCGTGTCGTGGTCAGATCGAACCGGCTTGTAACGAGAGTTTCGCCCGCCGTGGCGGGACGCGATGCCACCGCATGTAAGCTGTAGTCGCACATGGGATGCGCTCCTGTGATCGCCACCCAGCGAAGCCGAAACGCACCGCTCTGTGCTTGGTTGCAGGCGCCTGCACAAAGAAATTTCTGAACAACGATTCCCGTCGCACGCCAGTTGTCGCTGGTGAACCGGAGGGATGGGATGCCCGACAAACGGCGTGCCATCGCCGCCGCGCAGGCGCCGCTGTCTAAGATCGGCGTTCTGGCCAACGATAGTCTGCGCATCGAACCTTGTGCGACGTCGCTGCGGCTGGTCGCGGCGAGGTAGGGGCCGGATCGACGTTCGGCTGCCCGGCCTGCGCGATTGTGCACAACCGGTTTGCGTCGGTGCAGCCGCCGGATAAAACAACGCCGAGCAGCGTATCCGGAGCGGCAAACGCATGAGCGCGACGATCTACGGCATCAAGAATTGCGACACCATGAAGAAGGCTCGGGCGTGGCTCGACGCGCACGGTGTGACTTATCAGTTCCACGACTACAAGCAGGACGGCATCGACAGGGCGCGCCTTGCCAAATGGTGCGACAAGGCCGGCTGGGAGACCTTGCTCAATCGCGCCGGCACCACGTTTCGCAAGCTGCCGGAAGCCGAGAAGACCGACCTCGACGAGCGCCGCGCCATCGCGCTGATGCTGGCGCAACCGTCGATGATCAAGCGGCCGGTGCTGGAGATCGCCGGCAAGCTGCTGGTCGGTTTTAAGCCGGATCTTTATCGCAAGGACGTCGCGCCGAAGTAGTAATCCGCGCGGCGCCGTGTTCTGTCTGGCGTTACGGTGCGAGGGCAATGGCGCTGATCCGCCGCACTGGACGGCGCGCCCGCGCCCGACTAAGGGCTAATGGCAATCCTTAGGGATCATCCCCGCTTTGTGCCTTGCGGAGGTGCGGGCAAAAGCGGCATATTCAGGACAAATAGGGCAGCCGGCGATGGTTCCAGAACATTGTCGGACAAGGCTGTTGACACAATTCGGTCACGCGTGGGACACAGCGCGCGAAGGCTGAGGGGGAAAATAATTGGCCGATGAGTTCATTCTCGAAACCCACGGGCTGACCAAAGAGTTCGCCGGGTTTCTAGCGGTTCGCGACGTCAATCTGAAGATACGTCGCGGCACTATCCATGCGTTGATCGGACCCAACGGGGCCGGCAAGACGACGTGCTTCAATCTGCTGACCAAGTTCCTGCAGCCGACCGGCGGGCGGATTCTTTACAACGGCAAGGACATCACCGCGATGGCGCCGGCCGACGTGGCGCGGCTTGGCCTGGTGCGATCGTTCCAGATCTCGGCGGTGTTTCCGCACCTGACGGCGCTGGAGAATGTACGCGTCGCGCTGCAGCGCCAGCACGGGGCGTCGTTCGACTTCTGGCGCTCGAAGGCGGTGCTCGACCGTTTCAACCCGCGCGCGAGGGAACTGCTGGAGGACGTGGGCCTCAGCGAGTTCGCCAATACGCCGGCGGTGGAAATGCCGTATGGCCGCAAGCGCGCGTTGGAGATCGCGACCACGCTGGCGCTCGATCCCGAAATGATGCTGCTCGACGAGCCGATGGCCGGCATGGGCCACGAGGACATCGACAAGATCGCGGCGCTGATCAAGCGCATCTCGGCCAAGTACACCATCCTGATGGTCGAGCATAACATCAACGTCGTGGCCGACCTGTCGGACACCATCACCGTGCTGACGCGCGGCGAGGTTCTGGCGGAAGGCGTCTACGCCGACCTGACCAAGGACGAGCGGGTGAAGGAAGCCTATCTGGGGGCCGGTCATGGTTGATGTGGTAACGACAGGCAAACCCGCTACGCAGGGCTCCGCGACCGGTGCGCCGCTGCTCGAAGTGCGCGATCTGCAAGCGTGGTACGGCGAATCGCATGTCCTTCACGGCATCAATTTCGATGTCCGTACCGGCGAGGTGGTGACGCTGCTTGGCCGCAACGGCGCCGGCAAGACCTCGACGCTGAAATCGATCATGGGCATGATCGGCAAGCGGACCGGTTCGGTGCGTTTCGACGGCCACGAGATGATCAAGCTGTCGTCGGACAAGATCGCCCGTCTCGGTGTTGCGATCTGCCCGGAAGAGCGCGGTATCTTCGCCAGCCTCAACGTGCTGGAGAATCTGATGCTGCCGCCGACGGTGCGCGGCGGCGGCCTGTCGAACGAACAGATTTTCGAGCTGTTTCCCAACCTGAAGGAGCGGTTGACGTCGAGCCAGGGCACCAAGCTGTCCGGCGGCGAGCAGCAGATGCTGGCGATCGCCCGCATCCTGCGCACCGGCGCGCGCTTCCTGATGCTGGACGAGCCGACCGAGGGTCTCGCGCCCGTCATCATCCAGCAGATCGGCCGCACCATCCAGCGGTTGAAGTCCGAGGGCTTCACCATCCTGTTGGTCGAGCAGAATTTCCGCTTCGCCTCCACCGTGGCGGATCGCTTCTACATCGTCGAGCACGGCAAGGTGATCGACGGCTTCGCCAATTCCGAATTGCAGGCGAATATGGATAAGCTGCACACCTATCTAGGCGTGTAGGAAACCAAGAAGAACCGGGAGGACACATGAACAGGAAATTATCGGCTTTGATGCTGGGTACGGCGCTTGCGCTGGCGACCGGTACCGGTGCGTTCGCAGGCGACAAGGTCGTCAAGATCGGCGTGCTCAACGACATGTCCGGCCTCTACGCCGACCTGGCCGGACCGGGTTCGGTGATCGCCGCCCAGATGGCGATCGAGGATTCCGGCATGACCAAGAAGGGCTGGAAGATCGACGTGGTCTCGGCCGACCACCAGAACAAGCCGGATATCGGCGTCAACATCGCGCGCCAGTGGATCGACGTGGACAAGGTCGACGTCCTCGCCGACGTGCCGACCTCGTCGGTCGCGCTCGCGATCAGCAACCTCGCCAAGGAAAAGAACAGCATCCTGCTCGATTCCGGCGCCGGCACTTCGGACCTGACCAACAAGGCCTGCTCGCCGAATACGATCCACTGGACCTATGACACCTATACGCTGGCGCACGGCACCGGCACCGCGTTGACGAAGTCGGGCGGCAACACCTGGTTCTTCTTGACGGCGGACTATGCGTTCGGCGCGGCGCTCGAGCGTGACACTACCGCCGCCGTCGAGGCCGCGAGCGGCAAGGTCGTCGGTTCGGTGAAGCATCCGCTGAATACCGCCGACTTCTCATCGTTCCTGCTGCAGGCGCAGGCGTCGAAGGCCAAGGTCATCGGTCTTGCCAATGCCGGCGGCGACACCGTCAACGCGATCAAGCAGGCGGCGGAATTCGGTATCACCAGCGGGGGCCAGAAGCTCGCCAGCTTGTTGATGTTCATTTCGGACGTGCACGCCCTCGGGCTGAAGACGGCCAAGGGCCTCAACCTGACCGAGACGTTTTACTGGGACCTCAACGACGGCACCCGCGCGTTCTCCAAGCGCTTCCAGGACCGCATGAAGAACCATGCCATGCCGACGATGGTGCAGGCCGGCGTCTATTCGTCGCTGCTGCATTACTTCAAGGCCCTCGACTCCCTCGGCGAGAATCCGCATGACGGCGCCAAGGTGGTCGCCAAGATGAAGACCATGCCGACCGACGATCCGCTGTTCGGCAAGGGGTCGATCGAACCCAACGGTCGCGTGCTGCACCCGGCCTACCTGTTCGAGGTGAAGTCGCCGTCGGACTCCAAGGGTCCGTGGGACTACTACAAGCTGGTCGCGACCATTCCGGCCAACGAAGCGTTCACGCCGCTCGACAAGAGCACGTGCCTGCTGTTGAAGAAGTAAGTTAGCGACGCCCGGCAGCGTCGCTGCCGGGCGGATTTGTTCTTGAGATGTCGGCGGGAAGATTATGCAGGCTCTATACGCCCAACTTCTGGTTGGATTGATCAACGGCTCGTTCTACGCGCTGTTGAGTCTCGGTCTGGCCGTGATTTTCGGAATGCTCAACATCATCAACTTCGCGCATGGCGCGTTGTATATGATGGGTGCGTTCTGTGCGTACTTTCTGCTCAACGGCCTCGGCCTGAACTACTGGTACGCGCTGGTGATCGCGCCGATCATGGTCGGTATTTTCGGCATGGTGCTGGAGCGCACGCTTCTCAGGTGGCTGACGGGGCTCGATCACCTCTACGGCCTGCTTCTGACCTTCGGTATCGCGCTGATCATCCAGGGTGTGTTCCAGAACTACTTCGGCTCGTCGGGCCTTCCGTATGCCATTCCCTCGCAGCTGCAGGGCGGAATGAATCTCGGTTTCATGTTCCTGCCGATCTATCGCGGCTGGGTGGTGGTGTTCTCGCTCGTGGTCTGTCTGGCCACCTGGTATCTGATCGAGCGCACGCGGCTCGGCGCTTATCTGCGCGCCGCCACTGAAAATCCGAATCTGGTGCGCGCGTTCGGCATCAACGTGCCGCGTATGATCACCTTGACCTATGGCCTGGGCATCGGCCTCGCGGCGCTCGCCGGCGTCTTGTCGGCGCCGATCAACCAAGTGCGCCCGCTGATGGGCGCCGATCTGATCATCGTCGTGTTCGCTGTGGTGGTGATCGGCGGCATGGGATCGATCATGGGATCGGTCATCACCGGCTTCGCGCTCGGCGTCGTCGAAGGTTTGACCAAGTATTTCTACCCCGAGGCCTCCAACACCGTGGTTTTCGTGCTGATGGTGCTGGTGCTGCTGGTGAAGCCGACGGGATTGACAGGACGGGCGACTTAACATGTCAGTGATCACCGACAATTCCGCATCGGCGTCTTCCGGACGCGGCATTCGCGACGAGATGGTGGCGTTCGTCATCATGGCGGCGTTGCTGGCGACGGTCCCGTTCACCAACATCTATCCGTTCTTCGTCATGCAGGCGCTGTGCTTCGCGCTGTTCGCCTGCGCCTTCAACCTGCTGATCGGGTATGGCGGGCTTCTGTCGTTCGGCCACGCCATGTTCCTCGGCACCGCCGGCTATTTCACCGCCCATGCACTGAAGGTCTGGGGGCTGTCTCCCGAACTCGGCATCGTGGTCGGCACCGCCGGCGCTTGCGCGCTTTCGATCATCACCGGCTGGATTTCGATCCGGCGCCAGGGCATCTACTTCGCGATGATCACGCTGGCGCTGTCGCAGCTGGTGTACTTCGTCTATCTGCAGACGCCGTTCACCCACGGCGAGGACGGCATCCAGGGCATTCCGCAGGGAATGCTGTTCGGGTTGTTCGATCTCTCCCAGCCGACGATCCTTTACTACGTCATTCTCGTCGCGTTCCTGCTGGCTTTCCTGCTGATCTTCCGCACCATCAACTCGCCGTTCGGCGAGGTGCTGAAGGCGATCCGCGAGAACGAGCCGCGCGCCGTCTCGCTGGGCTACAAGGCCGATCAATACAAGCTGATGGCCTTCATCCTGTCGGGAACGCTGGCCGGTCTTGCCGGGTCGCTCAAGGTGTTCGTGGCCCAGAATGCTTCGCTGACCGACGTGCACTGGTCGATGTCGGGCGAAATCGTGCTGATGGCGCTGATCGGCGGTCTCGGCACCGTGTTCGGCCCGGTGGTCGGCGCCTTCGTCATCGTCGCCATGCAGCAGTATCTCGCCGGCTTCGGCCAGTGGGTGACGGTGATCCAGGGTGTGATCTTCGTGGTCTGCGTGCTGACCTTCCGTCGCGGCATCGTCGGCGAGATCGCGGCGCTTTTCAAACGCTCGCTGTAGGCGCGCGGCGTCGGACGGGCAGGGTGCCGGCGACCATCGTGTCGTCGGCTGGTTGCCGCGAGCGAAAATGTCGTCTCGTTCGAGACGTTGCCCGGCTCCCGGCAGGTCGGCCGTCGGGAACCGCGTGTCTGTGCATGGCGTGCATATCTTGTGATCGGTGAGCAGAGCGGCGGCCGGAGCGATTGCGCCGGCTCCGAAGAAGTGTTTTATGACAGCGCGATGACGCGCCGTCGGGTCCGACCGCCCGCCGCACCGATCCGTCGGAGCGGTTGCCCTGAGGTACGATCCCGGGCGTCGATATTGGGTATTATCTCGGCCTGGGCGCCAGCCCGGGTCGCGGCGCGGTCTGGGGCGTGGGGCACACCGGTGGCATGACGGCGTTGGCGTGTCGATCGGGGGCCGCCAATCGAATGGCCGGGGAAATAGCGATGTTGCGCTGGTTCAGAGCTCTGTTGCCCAGGGAAGAGAAGTTCTTTGCCCTGTTCGCCCGCCATGCCCAGGTCGCGGTGCAGGGCGCACAGGCCTTGCAGGGGATGTTGCAGGGGGGCGAGGAAACGCCGGTCTATTGCCAGCGCGTCAATCAGTTCGAGGGCGACGCCGACGGCATCACCCGCGAGGTGCTCACCGCCGTGCGCCGGACCTTCATCACGCCGTTCGATCGCGTCGACATCAAGAACCTGATCACGTCGATGGACGACGCCGTCGATCAGATGCAGCAGACCGCCAAGGCGGTGGTGCTGTTCGAGGTGCGGCAGTTCGAGCCGCCGATGCGCGAGATCGGCGCGCTGATCGTCGAGTGCGCCAATCTGGTCGGCCGCGCCGTGCCGTTGCTGCAGGCGATCGGCGACAACGTCACCATGCTGACCGCCATCACGGAAGAACTGGGCAAGCTGGAAGGCCGCGTCGACGACCTTCACGACATCGGCCTCAAGGAGCTGTTCCTCAAGCACCGCAACGCCAACACCATGGATTTCATCGTCGGTGCCGAGATCTACGATCACCTCGAGAAGGTGGCCGACCGCTTCGACGACGTCGCCAACGAGATCAACAGCATCGTCATCGAGCACGTATAGGGCGAGGACGGCCGGGTGGACGCCACGATTGCTTTTCCGGTGCTGGTCGGCCTGATTGCGGTCGCGCTGCTGTTCGACTTCCTCAACGGCCTGCACGACGCGGCGAATTCCATCGCCACCATCGTCTCGACGCGGGTGCTGCGGCCGCAATATGCCGTGTTTTGGGCGGCGTTCTTCAATTTCGTCGCGTTCCTGGTGTTTGGGCTGCATGTCGCCAACACCATCGGCACCGGCATCATCGCGCCGGAGATCATCAGCCCGGCGGTGATCTTCGCGGCGCTGGTCGGCGCCATCGTCTGGAATCTGGTGACCTGGGCGCTCGGCATTCCGTCCAGTTCCTCGCACGCGCTGATCGGCGGTCTGGTCGGCGCCGGCGTCGCCAAGGCCGGGCTGGTCGCGGTGGTATGGAGCGGGCTGTCGATGACCCTGCTCGCCATCGTGCTGTCGCCGGTGGTGGGCTTCCTGCTGGCGCTGGTGCTGGTGGCCATCGTGACCTGGGCCTCGGCCCGGTCCACGCCGTTCGCGGTGGACCGGGCGTTCCGTATATTCCAGTTCTTTTCCGCGTCGCTGTATTCGCTGGGCCACGGTGGCAACGACGCGCAAAAGACCATGGGCATCATCGCGGTGCTGCTCTATTCGCAGGGCCATCTCGGCGGCGAATTCAGCGTGCCGTTCTGGGTGGTGCTGTCGTGCCAGACGGCAATGGCGCTGGGCACCTTGATGGGCGGCTGGCGCATCGTCCGCACCATGGGTCTGCGGATCACCCGCCTGACACCGATGCAGGGCTTCTGCGCTGAGACCGGCGGCGCGGCGACGCTGTTCCTGGCGACGTTTCTCGGCGTTCCGGTGTCGACCACCCACACCATCACGGGCGCCATCGTCGGCGTCGGTTCGGCACGCCGCGTCTCGGCGGTACGCTGGAACGTCGCCAGTTCTATCGTCTACGCCTGGGTCATCACCGTGCCGGCCTCGGCGCTGGTGGCGGCGCTGGCCTATTGGGCCGTGGTACTGGTGCAGCGGTAGGCATCGATCACGTCACGAGCTTGAGCCCGACGATGCCGGCGACGATCAGGCCAATTGCCCCGAGCCGGGCGGCGGTCGCCGGGTCGCCGAACAGCACCATGCCGAGAATGGCGGTGCCGACCGCGCCGATCCCGGTCCAGACTGCATAGGCGGTGCCGACCGGCAACGTCTTCAGCGCGAGGCCGAGCAGCACTACGCTCAGCGCCATCGCGCCGAGCGTCAGCACCGACGGCACGAGGCGGGTAAACCCTTCGGTGTATTTCAGGCCGATCGCCCAGCCGATTTCCATCAGTCCGGCGACGAACAGGATGTACCAGGCCATGAGGCCCTCCTAACGTGTTAGGCAGGGCCGTCCCCGCGATGACAGGAAAATGAGCCGGAGGGTCGTCCCTCCGCCGGACTGATATGGGGCGGAGGGAACCGGCTGGCAAGGCGTGCCGGCAGGCACCGAAACTCCTTGATCCCGCCCGCATTCTTTGTCACACGCTCGTGTGACGACACTGACGTTCCCTCCAGCTTCGCAGCAGTCGCGTTAAAGGAACGTCAGAGCCCAAGTCACACGAGAATCACAGGTTTACGAGCGTCTCTTTGGTTCTGACATTCGTAAACGGACTCGCTGCGACGAAATACGAATGTCAGAACCGAGACGCTCGCCCCATGACCGATATCGCTACCGCAACCGAACCGCGCCCGGCGCTGGCCACCGAGGTCGCGCGCCGCCGCACCTTCGCGATCATCTCCCACCCCGACGCCGGCAAGACCACGCTGACCGAAAAGCTCCTGCTGTTCGGCGGCGCGATCAATCTCGCCGGGCAGGTCAAGGCCAAGGGCGAACGCCGCAACACCCGTTCCGACTGGATGAAGATCGAGCGCGATCGCGGCATCTCCGTCGTCACCTCGGTGATGACCTTCGAATTCGACGATCGAGTCTTCAACCTGCTCGACACGCCGGGCCACGAGGACTTTTCCGAGGACACCTACCGCACGCTGACCGCCGTCGACTCGGCGGTGATGGTAATCGACGCCGCGAAAGGCATCGAGGACCGCACGCGCAAGCTGTTCGAAGTCTGTCGCCTGCGCGACATTCCGATCATCACTTTCATCAACAAGATGGACCGCGAGAGTCGCGACACTTTCGATCTCCTTGACGAGATCGAGAAGACGCTGGCGCTCGACACCACGCCGATGACCTGGCCGGTCGGGCGCGGCCGCGATTTTCTGGGCACCTATGACATCGCGACCGGCGGCATCCGCCTGCTTGAGGGGGGCGGTGCGAAGACCGGCGCGGCGGAGCAGATCGACATTGCCGATCTCGCCGCGCGCCATCCGAGCCTCAACCTCGACGAGGTGAAGGAAGAACTGGCGCTCGCCACCGAAGCCTGCAAGCCGTTCGATCTCGCAGCCTTTCGCGAGGGCCATCTGACTCCGGTCTACTTCGGTTCAGCCCTGCGCAATTTCGGCGTCGGCGACTTGCTGGAAGGTTTGGGGCAGTTCGCGCCGCCGCCGCGCGCGCAGGAAAGCAGCCAGCGTCTGGTACAGGCGGACGAGCCGAAGATGACCGCCTTCGTGTTCAAGATCCAGGCTAACATGGACCCGAACCACCGCGACCGCATCGCCTTCGCGCGGCTGTGCTCCGGCAAGCTGACGCGCGGCATGAAGGCGAAGCTTGTGCGCACCGGAAAACCGATGCCGCTGTCCTCGCCGCAGTTCTTCTTCGCGCAGGATCGCGCGATTGCCGACGAAGCCTATGCCGGCGACGTGGTCGGCATTCCCAACCACGGAACCCTGCGGATCGGCGATACGCTGACCGAGGGCGAGGATGTCTCGTTCGTCGGCGTGCCCAGCTTCGCGCCGGAAATCGTCCGCCGCGTCCGGCTCACCGACGCGATGAAGGCGAAGAAGCTCAAGGAAGCCTTGCAGCAGATGTCAGAGGAGGGCGTCGTGCAGGTGTTCCGTCCGCGCGACGGTGCGCCGGCGCTGGTCGGCGTCGTTGGCATGTTGCAGCTCGACGTGCTCAAGGCGCGGCTCGATGCCGAATATTCGCTGCCGGTGGAATTCGAGATCAGCGAGTTTCAACTGGCGCGCTGGATTTCGTCGGACGATCCGAAGAAGCTCGACGCGTTCCTTGCCGCCAACAATTCCGGCGTCGCCGACGACGTCGACGGCGATCCGGTATTCCTCGCCAGGAACGAGTTCTATCTCGGGTACACCCGCGAGCGCGCAGAAGGCATCGTCTTTTCCAACGTCAAGGACGTGAAGAAGAAATAGACTGACTGCATGAATTGACGTGCAAATAAAAAGCCCCACCATTTCTGACGGGACTTTCACAGCAAACCCCCAGTACATCCGTGGGTGGCTCGCGTCGCTCAGCGCCTGTTAGCTGATGAGCGACAGATTTTCCGCGCTGGTCTTGCCGCGCATCTTGTCGGTTTTGGCTTCGAAAGAAATCTTCTGCCCTTCACCGAGCCCATCGAGGCCGGCACGTTCGACCGCGCTGATATGCACGAACACGTCGTTGCCGCCGTCGTCGGGTTGAATGAAGCCGAAGCCTTTTTGGCCGTTAAACCACTTCACAGTACCTGTCGTCATAACGTCTTCTCCAAGAGCACAACCGCTCGCTATCTCGCACGACCTCCGTGCGAGCTGATCCAATTCTGGCGATGTCCGAGGAAAAGAGCCCGAAGGCGCGCTTACAAGGCAACTGCAACAAATCGAATTCAATCAACGTATAGGTATCCGCGGGAATAGCAAGCGATCAATTGTGGTCAATCGGAGGCGGGTCGCATTCTCACTCATGACCCGTACCTCTATAATGCGGAAATGACAAAAGCTCCTTCAGAGAAATCCGAAGCATCGCGCGAGCGTCGGCGGCAGGCCGCGGAAGAAGGCGCGAAAGCTCTCGCGGAATACGAAGCCAACGACATCGCTGTGCGGAAAAACATGGCGAGACTTCGCGAACTTCGATTGGCGAAACGGGCAACGATGCAAGCTGAGAGCGCGGTTAAGCCGGCGCGACAATCGCGCAAGACATAGCGTTCGCAATCGTGGCGTTCGCAATCGTGTGTCGATTGGACGGCGGGCTCCGGTAAGCCGCGCGATCGGCGGTGCACGGCAGCCAGCTTCGAGGGACAAAAAACGGCCGGCGCGTACGCCGGCCGCGAAGTTCGGCCTTTGAGGTCGGCCTTTGAGTTCGGCCTTGGAGAGAGAGGTTAGCGCGACATGCCGCCAGAGGCGCCGCCGCTGCCAGTGGCCGAGCCGCTGCCTGATCCATGCTGTGGCATGGCGCCGCCCGGTGCCGGCTTGATGGTCTTGCTGCTTTGACCGGTTGAATGTGTTGCCGATCCAACCGTGCCCGAGGACGCGCCAATCTTGCCGTGCGGCGCGGTAATGGAGCCGCCTTGCTGCATCTTCTGTGTCGGCTGCTGCGGCGATGTCTGCGTCTGCGCCTGGGCGGCGGAAGCGGCGAGGGTAGCGATCGCAGCGGCGGTGGCGAGAAGTTTCAAGTTCATGCATTCAGCTCCATGGTGTTGATGGAGCGTCCATGCTTCACCTGCGTCGCGGTCATTCCGCGAAAATTCCGGGGTGATTACGTGATGATGTTGCGGCGTCATCGTGAACGCGCGCAACTTGCAAATCGAAATGCGTTATACAAATGCGATGATGCGCAAACTCGCGCACAGGAGGGAAACAGCGTTGGCAACGATTCGCGAAATGACCCTTAAAGACTTCGATGGCGTGCTCGCGTTGATGCGGCGGACGCCCGGCGTCACCGTGCGCGACGCCGATTCAGGCGAGATGGTCGCGCGCTACCTCGACCGAAATCCGGGGCTCAGCTTTGTCGCCGAGCAGGCGGGCGAACTGGTCGGATGCGCGATGGCAGGCCACGACGGCCGCCGCGGATATCTGCAACATCTGATCGTCGCGCCGGCCCATCGCAACGGGGGGCTAGCCACGCGCCTTGTGAATGCCGCTCTCGACCGGCTGCAAGCCGAAGGAATTTTGAAGTCGCACATCGACGTGCTGACGACGAATGAAGCCGCGATGGCGTTCTGGGAAAAGATTGGTTGGCGCCGCCGCACGGACATCGTGCGCTACTCCTTCATCCGCGACGGCGGCGACAATGTGTGAGACACGGTCATTGGCCGAAAGCAGATGCCGCCGCGGAGAGGCCCTTAAAACGTCGTTCGGCTGCTGCGCGCCTCGACGTTACGCTTGATGTTGGCGAGCCCCGCGCGGGCTTCTTCATCCATTCGCGCGATCACGTCGGCGCTCGGCGGTTTGGGTCGCGCCGGATTGCGTAGCGTGCGGGTGAACTGCGTGCCACCATCGACGCTCTCGCAATCGTACTGCACCACCACCGGCCCCATGAACGACGTTTGCGTCAGGCCGATCCACAAATTCGGCGCGTCGCAGGCGATCACCAGCCAGTCGAGCTCGACCTTGGCGGTGCGTGTGCTCCAGTATTCGTGGAAGGTGTCGCCGAACCGCATCGGGCGGTCGTCGCAATCGATATGGTGCGAGGCGGGCAGCCATTCCGGCCACGATTTCGGATTGGTGACGTAGTCGAACACCGCGGACGGCTTTGCCGCGATGACGATGGAATGATGGCGCTCGAACGGATGCGTCATATGCGGTGCCCCGGTGCGATGGTGTCGACGATCCGGCAGTCTGGGGGCAGCGTCGCAATCAAGTCAAGCCATGCGACCGGCGCTGCGACGCCGGCCGCATATTGACGATCGCGCGAGGCGTTCTCACGCCTTGCTTGGGTACTTATATTCCGGCGCGGCCTTCAACTGGCCGGCGTCGGTCTCGATCTTCGCGCTCCAGGCATTCTTGTGATTGTCGTAGCTCAGATCGATGGCCGACGGCGTGACGGCGACATAGTGGGTGTCGATGCCGAGGAAGCCGCCGACGCTGAGCACGTAAGCCGTCACATGCCCGTTGTTGTCGATGGCGATATCCTTGATCTCGCCGATGTCCTTGTTCTCCTGATTGTAAACGTCGGTGCCGATGATCTTCGACGTCAGTTCCTCGCCGCGCGGAACGCGCACGAACAGGCCATTGTTGGTGGAGGCGGACGAGGTTGAGGAGGTGGAGGAGGTTTTGTCGCTGTCGTTCATGGCGACCGTCGTGACGGCCTCCATCGAATTCGGCGTGATGAACATCGAAACCGGATTGCCGTCCTGATCCTTGGCGCTGACATAGAAAGAACCGGGCGTCACCTTCACATGAGAGAATCCGGACTGGTTGAGATTGGTCAACATGCGCTGCTGCACCGTCTGCGCGTCGCTGGCGGACGCGGCCTGCGCGAGCACCAGGGAGGATGCGGTCGCCAGTGCGACCATGGCGACGACCGTTAGCCGTTTCATGGGAGTGTCTCCTTGATTTCGCCCAGCCGCATTCATTCAACCGGGCAGGAGTCTCGATCGTTCCGCGCTTTGGCGACATGGATGAAACTTAATCCGGGTTGATCGGACGGGGTCGTCACGCGGGTCCGGCATTGCGTGGCCGCGGGCAAAAGTGATAGCGAATTTGATCTCGTATTCGGCGGAGGGGGACCGCGCCATGGGGTTTGCAACGGGACTTGCAGTCATGATCGCCGGCCTCGTGCTGTTCATCAGCACGCATCTGGTGACGACGCGGCGGGAGTTTCGCGCGCGCCTGATCGCGGCGCGCGGGGAGGCGGGATACAAGATCGGCTATTCCGTCCTGTCCGCCATCGGGCTGGCGTTGATCGTCTGGGGTTTCGCGCATTATCGCGCCACCGGCTGGATTGATGTCTGGTACCCGCCGGTCGCGATGCGGCACATTGCGCTGGCGCTGATGCCGTTCGCGGTCATCCTCGTGGTGGCGTCGTATGTGCGCGGCCGGATTTACGCCAGGCTAAGGCATCCGATGCTGGCGGGCGTGAAATTATGGGCTGTCGCGCATCTGCTCGCCAACGGCGATCTCGGTTCGATCATCCTGTTCGGTTCGTTCCTGGCGTGGGCGGTTTATGACCGGATCTCGCTGAAGCGCCGCAGCGATCCCGGCGCACCGCCGATACCGGTCGGCGGCATCGGCAACGACGTCATCGCCGTGGTGCTCGGTGTTGTGATCTATCTGGCGCTGGCGCTGGTGTTTCATCCCTATGTCATCGGCGTGCCGGTGATGGGAACTTGAGGCGCTCCTGCGCCGTCATTGCGAGAGCGAGCCAACCTCAATGTCGTCCCCGCGCAGGTGGGGATCCATAACTCCTTGCGCTGGTTGTTGGCGAAAAGCCTCGCCTCCGCGGACTAAGTCGAACTGCTGCGGAGTATCGGTCCCCGCCTGCGCGGGGACGACGGTTTTCGTGCTGGGCGTTTGCCTGAAGATTTACTTCTGGTTAGCGCGTTATGCCGGCATCTGGTAACCTGGCGTCGAGCGCGACAGTTCAAGCTCCGCTTCGTCCATATCTGCTGCAATGCTTTCGAACAGCGGCGTCGAAAGATAGCGTTCGCCGGTGTCCGGCAACATGCAGAGAATGACCGAACCGGCGGGAGCTTTCTCCGCGATCTGCCGCGCCACGCCGAAGGTCGCGCCGCCGGAAATGCCGGTGAAGATGCCCTCGCGCTGCGCCAGCGCTTTGGCCCACTCGATGGCCCTCGGCCCCGCGATCGGGATCAGTTCGTCGTAGTAATGCTTGTCGATGGCTTCCTGCAGCACCTTCGGAATGAAGTCCGGCGTCCAGCCCTGGATCGGATGCGGTTCGAAGGCGGGGTGGCCCGACGCCGGCTCGCCGTCGGCCGTGCGTTGTTGCGGCGTCCCGCTGCCGATCAGTTGCGCGTTTATCGGTTCGCTGAGGATGATCTTGGTTTCCGGCCGCTCCTTGCGCAACACGCGCGAGACGCCGACCATGGTGCCGCCGGTGCCGTAGCCGGTGACGAAGTAATCGAGACGCTGACCCGCGAAGTCGTTGATGATCTCGCGGCCCGTGGTCGCTTCATGGATCGCGGCGTTGGCGGCCGCTTCGAACTGATGCGCGAGAAACCAGCCGTGCTTCTCCGCCAGTTCGACTGCCTTGCGATACATGCCGAAACCTTTCTCGGCGCGCGGCGTCAGCACCACCTTCGCGCCGAGCATTCGCATCAACCGCCGTCGCTCGATGGAAAAGCTCTCCGCCATCGTCACCACCAGCGGGTAGCCTTTCTGGGCGCAGACCATCGCGAGGCCGATGCCGGTGTTGCCGCTGGTGGCCTCCACCACGGTCTGGCCCGGCTTGAGCGCGCCGCTGCGCTCAGCTTCCTCGATGATGCCGATGGCGAGGCGGTCCTTTACCGACGAGGCCGGATTGAAGAACTCGGCCTTGACGTACATCGTTACGCCGTCGACGCCGATGTGATTGACACGAATGGCGGGCGTGTCGCCGATCGTCTCGAGCACGCTGTCGAACAGCCGGCCGCGGCCCTTGGTGGTCCGTGTCGTCTTAGCGGTCATATCCATCTCCCGTCATGCGCTGATGCGTCAGGCTGCGAAAATAGGACGCGGAAAGGTCGAACGGAAGCGCCGCCTGTTCCGGCAAGGCGCAAGCTCCTCCGGAACGCGTGTCATGCGGCCGCTTCCCTTGCTCATCACCGGCAAAAAGTGATAACCCTTCGCTCTGATATTGCGGTGCAGCGGGTGCGAAGCAGCGGACCCCGGCACCGGTGACGGACGCGATGCGGGCACGCCGTATCGCGGTCGCGTTGCGAGGGAGGCAAGCGGGCGGAAGATGAGCGTCGATCTCACCATCGCCATCGTTGGTTCTGGATCGGCTGTCGGCGTCCGTCCGATGACGCCGCAATGCCGGCTCCTCCCAGTTGGTGGTCCCGTTTTCGGAGTTTAGCATGTCCATTCAATCGACCATCCGGCGCAAGACGTCGGCCGATATCCGCGCGCGCAAGAACGGTGAGCCGGTGGTGATGCTGACCTCGTATCACGCCCACACTGCGGCGCTGGTCGATCGCTACTGCGACGTCATCCTGGTCGGCGACTCGCTCGGCAACGTGATGCACGGCTTCGAGACCACGCTGCCGGTGACGCTTGAGATGATGATCCTGCAGGGCCACGCGGTGATGCGCGGCTCGAAGCAGTCGCTGGTGGTGGTGGATCTGCCGTTCGGCAGTTACGAAGCGTCGAAGGAGCAAGCGTTTCATTCGGCCGCGCGCGTCCTGAAAGAGACCCATTGCGGCGCGGTCAAGCTCGAGGGCGGCGAACGTATGGCCGAAACCATCGCCTTCCTGACCGAGCGGGGCATTCCGGTGATGGCCCATATCGGCCTGACGCCGCAGTCGATCAACGCGCTCGGCTCGTTTCGTTCGCAGGGCCGCGAGGAAGCCGAGGCCATCGCGCGCGGCGAGAACATGGTCGGCCCGATCCAGAAGGATGCCCGCGCCATCGCGCAGGCCGGTGCGTTCGCCGTTGTGGTCGAGGCGGTCGCCGAACCGCTGGCGCGCCGCATCACCGAGACCATCGACATTCCCACTATCGGCATCGGCGCCAGCGCCGCCTGCGACGGTCAGGTGCTGGTGCTGGAAGACATGCTGGGGCTATCGGAGTGGGTGCCGAAATTCGTTCGCCGCTACGGCAAGCTGGGCCCGATGATCGAAGAGGCGATTCAGGGCTACGCCAACGACGTACGATCCCGTGCCTTTCCGGGGCCGGAGAACGTCTACGGCATCAAGCCGAAGGGCTGAGCGCGGCTCATCCCGACATTACGAAAGGATATGACATGCGCTTCCCGCTCGCCGCGATCGCCTTCCGGGCTTTCGCAGTTGTCGCCACCACGACCCTGGTCACCGGCGGCACGTCCACTCCCACACTGGCACAGGCCAAAGGAAAGACCATGACCACAGCTTCGGGTTTGCAGATCGTCGATACCCAGGTCGGCACCGGTCCGACGCCGACGCGCGGCCAGACCTGCGTGATGCACTACACCGGTTGGCTCTATATCGACGGCAAGAAGGGCAAGAAGTTCGACTCATCGGTCGACCGCAACGAGCCATTCGAATTTTCGATCGGCAAGGGCCAGGTGATCGCCGGCTGGGACGAGGGCGTCGCCACCATGAAGGTCGGCGGTAAGCGCACCCTGATCATCCCGCCGGAACTGGGTTACGGCGCGCGCGGCGCCGGGGGCGTCATCCCGCCGAACGCAACGTTGATTTTCGACGTCGAACTGCTCGCGGTGAAGTAAAGCCGCGCCACGAATTGGCCATCGGATCGCCGCAAGAGTCCCGCGGCGTTTCCGTCGGCCTGCGGTCGCCGCGAAAGCGCCAACTTTGCCTTGCGGGCGCCATACCGCTAGGGTATCGCGTGACCTGTGGGCAATCGCCCGGTGTGCCGCTGGGCGAGCGGCGCGGCCGCAATGGGGTTATTTAAGTGTCTGAGATATTTAACGAAATTGACGACGAGCTGCGTAAGGAGCAGCTCAAGAAGCTGTGGGACAAGTACTCGATCTACATTGTCGCGCTGGCGGTACTGGTCGTCATCGGTGTCGGCGGCTGGCGCGGTTATCAGTATCTCGCGACGCAGAAAGCCTACAAGGCCAGTGCGGCCTTCAACGCCGCAGCAACTTTGTCCGATGAAAACAAGCACGCCGAAGCGGAAGCGGCTTTCAATGCGCTCGTCGCCGATGCACCGGCCGGTTATAGCGCGCTGGCGCGGTTGCGCGCCGCCGCCGAAGCAGCGACGCGCGATGCCGCTGCGGGCGTGAAGCTGTACGACGCGATCGCAGCCGATACCAGCGTCGGCGCGCACGAGCGCAGCCTCGCAACGGTTCGTGCCGCGGCGCTGTTGGTCGATAGCGCCAGCTACGACGACATGGTGAAGCGCCTCGATGGATCGGCGCAGCCCGACGCGATGTATCGCCACACCGCGCGCGAGTTGCTGGCGCTGTCGGCATGGCGCGCGAAGAATGTTGCTGAAACGCGCAAGTGGCTGAATATGATTGCAGAGGACGGCGAAACGCCGGCGAGCCTGCGCAGCCGGGCGGAAGCGCTGCAGGCCCTGCTGCCGCCGGTCGCCAAAAGCTGAGTTGATCTTGCGGGAGTGTCGCGTCCGCGCCCTATCCTGACAAACGAGAGTTGAAGAACGCGCCATGGCTACTCGCCGCTCACATCGTCTGATCGCTGTCGTCGTTCTGATCGCCGTGTCGGGCGTTCTTGCCGGATGCAGTTCGACGAGCTTCGACCCTACGGATATGTTCGACGTCTTCGACACCAAGAAGAAATTGCCGGGAAACCGTGAGCCGGTTTTCCCCGAAGGCGTCCCCGGCCTCGAACAAGGCGTGCCGAGAGAACTCTACAAGGACAACGTCGACCGGCAGCAGCTTCAGCAACAGCAGGCGGCTCCGGTCGAGACCGCGCCACCGCCTGCCGCCCAACCCGAACCTCCGAAGCCCAGCAGATCGCGGGCCGCACGCCCGCGTGCCGCTGCGCCGTCTCATCACCGAGCTCCCGCGTCCGAACGGCACGGCGGAACAGCCGAACAGGCGCCGAAGCCCGCCAAGCGAATCACGCGCCGTCGCAGCACGACGGTGCCGCCACCGGACTCCGAAGCTCCCGCGACCCCGCAGGCGCAACCGCAAGCCGCTCCGCCGGCATCGAGCAGTCCGTTCCCGGCGCCGCTGCCAAGCGGCAGTTTCCAGCGTCAGTAATTGCGGTCCGGGCGTTCTGGTTCGGCTTCGCGCATTGACATAACATCGCCGGTGGGCGAACGGATCGACGATGTCTTTCACCTTCGCGATCATCGGCCGACCCAATGTCGGCAAATCGACGTTGTTCAACCGTCTCGTTGGACAGAAACTGGCATTGGTCGACGATCAGCCCGGCGTTACCCGCGACCGTCGTGAAGGGGAGGCGCGTCTCGGCGATCTGTCGTTTACGATCATCGATACCGCGGGGCTCGACGAGGGCGCGCGTGGTTCGCTGACTGCGCGAATGCAGGAGCAGACCGAGGCCGCCATCGCCGCCGCGGATGCGCTGTTGTTCGTCATCGACGCGCGGATCGGCTTGACGCCGACCGACCGTTCCTTCGCGGACTTTGCCCGTCGCGCCAACAAGCCCGTCGTGCTTCTGGCGAACAAGAGCGAAGGCAAGCATGGTGAAATTGGCGCCATGGAATCCTACGCGCTGGGACTCGGCGATCCGATCCAGATTTCCGCCGAGCATGGCGAGGGAATGGGCGAACTCTACGACGCGCTGCGGGACGTGATGCCCGAACCCGACAAAGAAGACGACGACGCCGAGAACGATGGCGACGATAGTGACGATAGTGACGATAGCGAGTCTCGTCCTATCCGTGTCGCGATCGTCGGCAGGCCGAACGCCGGCAAATCGACGATGATCAATCAGTTGCTGGGCGAGGAGCGGTTGCTGACCAGTCCGGAAGCCGGCACCACGCGCGATTCCATTTCGGTCGAGGTCGATTTCAAGGGACGGCCGTTCCGTGTGTTCGATACCGCAGGGTTGCGTCGCCGCTCGCGCATCGAGGAGAAGCTCGAAAAACTCTCGGTGGCCGATGCTTTGCGGGCGGTGCGTTTCGCCGAGGTCGTGGTGCTGATGCTGGATGCGCAGACCAAATTCGAGGAGCAGGATCTGCGCATCGCCGACCTGATCGAGCGCGAGGGGCGCGCGCTGGTGATCGCCGTCAACAAATGGGACTTGATGGGATCGCGCGCCAATCAGGTCGGCGCGCTGCGCGCCGAAGTCGATCATTGGTTGCCGCAGGTCAGGGGCGTGCCGATCGTCGCCGTCTCCGGCCTGATGGGCGAGGGCATCGATCGCCTGATGAAAGCTATCGAAGATGCCTACGCGGTATGGAATCGTCGCGTGTCGACCAGCGCGCTGAACCGCTGGTTCGAACAGGCCATCGCTACCAATCCGCCGCCCGCGGTGTCGGGTCGTCGTCTGAAGCTTAACTATATCACCCAGACCAAGGCGCGGCCGCCGAGTTTCGTGGTGTTCTGTTCGCGCGCCGATGCGGTGCCGGAATCCTATCTGCGCTACCTGATCAATAGCATCCGTGAGAATTTCACCCTGCCGGGCACGCCGATCCGCATCACGCTGCGCGAGAAGGCCAACCCATTCGCGCACAAGCGCAAGCGACTCTCGTAGACTGGCGATCCGCATAAAAAACGAGCGGCCGGGAGGCCGCTCGCAATTCACGATATCCGATTGAAGAATTACTTCTTCAGAAGCGGGCAGGGATTTTTGTCCAGCGGCACCGCGACGTCCTTGGGATCGAGTTTCGATACCAGCTTGAAGTAATCCCACGGCGCCTTGGATTCTTCGGGCTTCTTCACCTCGAAGAGATAAGCCGGCACCATGCGACGGCCGTCGGCGCGGATTTCGCTCTTGCCGAACAGATCGTCCTCGGCGACGGTTTCCTTCATCTTGGCCACGACCTTCACGCCGTCATGCGGATTGCCGCCCATCGCCTCGAGCACCTTGAGGTAGTGCCGAACGGCTGCGTAGACGCCCGCCTGATTCATCGAGGGACGCGCGTTCTTCGACGCCCTCTCCGAGAATCGCTTCGACCAGGCACGGGTCTTGTCGTTGAGGTCCCAGTAGAACGAGACGGTGAAATTCAGACCGTTGGCGGTCTTCAGTCCCAGCGAATGCACGTCGTTGATGAACAACAGCAGCGCCGCGAGCTTCTGACCACCGGAGACGATGCCGAATTCCGCCGCCTGCTTGATCGCGTTGGTGGTGTCGCCGCCGGCATTGGCAAGACCGATGACCTTGGCTTTCGACGCCTGCGCTTGCAACAGGAACGATGAGAAGTCGGCCGTGTTGATCGGATGCTTGACGCCGCCGAGCACCTTGCCGCCATTCGCGGTGATGACCGCCGAGGTGTCACGCTCAAGCGCGTGACCGAAGGCATAGTCCGACGTCAGGAAGAACCAGGTATCGCCCCCAGCCTTGGTCAGCGCCTTGCCGGTGCCGTTCGCCAGCATGTAGGTGTCATAGGTGAACGAAATGGTATTAGGCGAGCAGGCCTTGCCGGTCAGGTCGGCGGTCGCTGCGCCCGAGTTCAGCATGACGATATTCTTTTCGCGCACCAGATTGCTGACCGCGAGCGCGACACCGGAGTTCGGCGTGTCGGTGATCATGTCGACCTTGTCGACGTCGATCCACTGCCGCGCGACGTTGACACCGACGTCAGGCTTGTTCTGGTGATCGCCGGCGACGACATCGATCTTCCAGCCCTTCGCGAGCAGGCCGGAATCCTCGACGGCCATTTTCGCGGCGACGACCGAGTTCGGTCCACCGATATCGGCATAGAGGCTCGACATGTCGTTGAGCACGCCGATCTTGACGGTCTTGTCCAAAGCGAAGGCTGAAGTGCTGACGCCGAGGGCGGCCAGCATGATGGCCACAGTCCCGCAGCGCGTGACGATTGTCCGCATGATTTCTCCTTGGGTTTCGCCGGGTATGCCGTCTTTTGCGGCTCATCCCGACATATTGGTGATTGACTGCTTTCCATCCCGATCCGGCATCTTGGGTGCCGGTTGCCGGGCGATAAGCGGATGCATCACAGCACAACCGGGAACCGCAGTCCATTCCGGAAATGCGCGCGAAAGGAGTATGGGAAAAAGGAGTATGGGAAAGATGGCCCCATCTGAGCCTTTCCCGGTTGATGCGGGTCCGTTTGTCGGTCCGCGTCTAGTTGGCGCGGGACCACGTCGTGGATTTGCAGATAACGCTCATCACGCAGCCTGCAGTGGTGAGGGTATTGCCGCTCAGTGTCATCTTGCCGGTGTAGGTCTTCCCGTCTTCGGGATTGAAGGCGCTCCCGTTCCAGGTGTTCTCGCCGCTCGGCTTCATGTCGTAGAACACGCGCTGGCCGACCTTGGCCTTGGGGTCCGCCCCCGGCTTGAGCCAAACGATATGACCGCATATTGCTCCGCCGCATTTGCTGAATTTGACCTTGGAGGCACCGGTGTCGCGCAGCCATGTTCCGGAGACGTCGGCGGCCAGCGACGGACCGGCGAAGCCGGCAAAGACGAGGGCGGTCACGACAGCAAGCAGGCGACGCATGGCGGCATTCCTTTCCCGATCCGGCAAAACGGTTTGACGGAATGCGGCATTGTGATCGTGACGCGTCGCGACGGCAAGATGCCGTCGTCGATCCGTCCGGCCGCCAGTTCAGTCGGATGCTGCGATGAGCGGATCGCGGAATGCCATCAGCGACCGTGACGGATAATGATAGAGCTTGCCGCTGTCGATCCAATCCGGCGCGCACATCGGCACGATGAATTCCGCTGCCTGCTCGGCGGTGTCCAACGTCATCGGATCTTCGCCGGGAAAAACCTGCGCGCGCATCCGGGTGCGGATCGGGCCCGGGCTGAAAAGATTGACCTTGATCGGCGTGATGGCAGTTTCGGCGGCCCACACCCGCACCAGAGCGTCCAGCGCCGCCTTGGAGGCGGCGTAGGGGCCGAGATAGGCAGTGGCCCTGTTGGCGATACCGGAGGTGACAAACACCGCGCGTCCGGCGTCGGATTGCCGCAGCAACGGCTCCATGCAGCGGATCAATTGGAAGTTGGCGGTGACGTTCACGGCCATCACATCGGTCCACGGCTTGAGATCGATGTGGCCGAGCGGCGACGACGGCCCGGCCATGCCGGCGTTGCCGACCAGGATGTCGAGCTTGCCGTGCCGTTCGTGAAGCGCCGCGCCGAGCCGGGCGATGCCCTCGGAATCAGTCACGTTGAGCGGCACCAGCGTCGCGCTGCCTCCGATGGCTCGGATCGCATCGTCGAGCTCCTCGAGGCCTCCCTGCGTTCGCGCGACCGCGATGATGTGGGCTCCGGCCCTGGCCAGCGCCAATGACGTCGCGTAGCCGATTCCGCGCGAGGCGCCGGTGACGAGAGCGAGGCGGGAGGCAAGGGGTTTTGTCATGGACACGGTGCTTTGTGTTAGAGCAGGGACGACAGGATGGGACGGAGCAAGAGTTTGGCGCGTTATGCCTGAATTATCTCTCGAAGCCAAAGGGCAATGGCGGCCGATGGTCGCCGCCGATCTGCCGGGCGTCATGGCGGTCGCGGACCGCGTTCATCCAGCGTTTCCGGAGGATGGCGCCGTCTTCGAAGAACGGCTGCGGCTCTACCCGGCCGGTTGCCTTGTCTTCAGTTCGGGAGAGGACATCCTGGGTTACGCCGTTAGCCATCCCTGGCGCGCCTCGGATCCGCCTGCGCTGAATGCGCGTCTCGGCGAACTGCCGCCGGGGTCGGAAACCTACTACATCCATGACGTCGCGCTGCTGCCGGAACTGCGCGGGAGCGGCGCGGCCGCGCTGTTGGTCGCACTGCTGTTGGCGCGCGCACACAAGGGAGGCTTCACGTCCGCCTCGCTGGTGGCGGTGAACAATTCCGCGGGGTTCTGGGAGCGCCACGGATTTCGGAACGTCGCGGGGCAAAAGGTTGTCGATGCGACGCTGGCGCGGAAGCTCCGGGCATATGACGAGGCAGCGGCATTCATGGTCAGGCAGTTATGATCGAAATCAGGCCGGCGCACGTCGCCTCGACGCGCATCGCGAATCTTTACGAGCGGTACGCGCGCGTCTTCGATAACGAGCGCGGAAAGAAGCTGTTCGAGCGCGGCTGGCTCGATCGGTTTTGCGATGTCGCCGGTGCGAACTCCTCGATTCTCGATATCGGATGCGGATCGGGCGAGCCGATCGCGCGCTATCTCATCGAGGCGGGACATGAACTCGCTGGCGTCGACTCGTCAGAGACGATGATCGCGTTGTGCCGGGAGCGTTTTCCGGCGCAATCGTGGACGGTGGCCGATATGCGTTGCCTCGATCTCGGCCGTCGCTTCAACGGCATTCTTGCCTGGGACAGCTTTTTCCATCTCACCCAGGACGATCAAAAAGCAATGTTCGCGATCTTCGCCGCGCACGTCGTGGAGGGTGGCGCGTTGATGTTCACGAGCGGCCCGCGCGCGGGAGAAGCTATCGGCTCCTTTCACGGTGAGCCGCTTTACCACGCAAGCCTCGATCCGGAAGACTACCGGCGTTTGCTCGCGGCGCACAGTTTCGACGTCATCGACCACTCCGCCGAAGATGCAACCTGCGGTGGCCACACTATATGGCTGGCGCTAAAAATGCGGGAAGCTGCGCGGTAGCCGGCAGAGTCAGATGACCGGTGCCGACGCGATCAACTTGCCTCCGCCAGCAGCGACAATTGACGCGGCTGCGTTTCGGTCTGGTTGAGGTCGGTCAGCGGCGTCGGGTAGTCGCCGGTGAAGCAGTGGTCGGTGAACTTGGGCTGAGCCGGATCACGGCCCGGTTCGCCCATCGCGCGATAGATTCCGTCGACCGACAGAAAGGCGAGAGAGTCCGCCCCTATGATGTCGCGCATTTCTTCGAGCGTATGGGTCGCCGCGAGAAGGCCAGCGCGATCCGGCGTATCGATGCCGTAATAGTCGGGATGGGTGATTGGAGGCGAGGCAATGCGGAAATGCACCTCGCGGGCGCCGGCGTCGCGCATCATCTTGACGATCTTTCGCGAGGTGGTGCCGCGCACCAAACTGTCGTCGATGAGGACGATGCGTTTGCCTTCGATCGCCGCGCGATTGGCGGAGTGCTTCATGCGCACGCCAAGTTCGCGAACGCTTTGGGTCGGCTGAATGAAGGTGCGGCCGACGTAGTGATTGCGGATGATACCGAGTTCGTAGGGAATGCCGGCGGCACGGCTGTAGCCGAGCGCGGCAGGCACGCCAGAATCCGGCACCGGAACCACGACGTCGGCGGGGACGTGGCTCTCATGGGCGAGCTGCGCGCCCATGGCCTTGCGGACTTCGTAGACCGGACGGCCGCCCACCACGGAATCCGGCCGGGCGAAGTAAATGTACTCGAAGATGCACGGGCGTGGCGACATCGGCGGGAAGGGCTTGTGGCTCTGGGCCCCGTGATCGTCGAACACGATCACCTCGCCGGGCTCGATATCGCGAACGTATTTCGCGCCGATGATGTCGAGGGCGCAGGTTTCCGAGGCGAGGATGGGGCTTCCGTCGAGTTCGCCCAGCACCAGCGGGCGAATGCCGAGCGGGTCGCGGGCGCCGATCAGCTTCTTGTTGGTTAGCGACACCAGGGCATAGGCGCCTTCGATGGTCCGCAGAGCATCGATGTAGCGGTCGATGAACCGGTTGCGTTGCGAGCGTGCGACGAGGTGCAGGATCACTTCGGTATCGGTGGTGGACTGCATCATGGCGCCGCCACGCACCAGTTCACGGCGCAGCGTCAGACCGTTGGTGAGGTTGCCATTGTGGGCAACGGCGAAGCCGCCGGCGTTGAGTTCGGCGAACAGCGGCTGCACGTTGCGCAGGATGGTTTCGCCGGTGGTCGAATAGCGTGTATGGCCGACGGCGGCAGTTCCGGGGAGGCGGTCGATCACGTCACGGCGGGAGAAGGTGTCACCCACGAGACCAAGGCGGCGTTCGGAGTGAAAGCGCTCGCCGTCGAAGGAGACGATCCCAGCGGCTTCCTGCCCGCGATGCTGCAGGGCGTGCAGGCCCAGCGCGGTAATCGCGGCGGCATCGGGATGGCCGAAGATGCCGAATACGCCGCATTTTTCGCGCAGCGCATCGTCATGCTGGTGGAGATCGGACGGAGGGGCGGCGGCGGCAGGTTGCGGAGGGGGCTGCATCTCGTCCATCGCGCCTCACTTTCGAGGGAAGTGTCCCTCGTTCAAGATAACTAGCGTGTCGCCGGTTTGCCGTCGATCAATTGTTTCAGACTGTCCCGTGCGGGCTTCGAGTATCCGTCGTTGGAACCAGGATTGGCCGGCTCGGCGTCGGTTTGTTCGTCCTCGGGCTTGGTCTTCTTGAATCTCTTCAAGATGGTGTTCTCGGGGTCGTCCGGCAATAGCGACATCAGCCAATCGCCGGTCGATTGCAACATCGTGAGCGATTTGGCGTTGGAAACCCAGTCCGGCCGCTGCTTGACGGGGACCAGCCATGCAAAGAACAGGAACGCGACCACGACGATGAGCAGGCCGCGGGCGAGACCGAACAGGAAGCCAAGCGTGCGATCGAGCGCGCCGATGCGCGAATCCAGGATCATGTCCGAGATGCGGACGGTGATGATCGACACCACGATCAATGTGGCGATGAAGACGCCGGCGATGACCGCGACGCTCGCCAGCGTATCGCTCGCGATGTAGGTTTTCGCGGTCGGAAGCAGCTTTTGATAAGAATAGAGCGTGACCAGCGCTGCCGTGCCCCAGGCCGCGATCGACAGGATCTCGCGCATGAACCCACGGACCATGGCGAGCAGGCCCGAGATCAACATTACCGCGAGCAGCACAAGATCGAGGATCGTTATCGGCATCGGCTGGTCAGGTCCGCTCTCAAATCCATGAACCGCGAATCGGCGCGGTGCATGACAGTCTACGTGATGACGCTATCCCGCGTCGTGCAAGGCCAAAGGGTTCCCGGCCGCGCCGGAGGTATAGCGAGGACCGCAGCAGAGGTCACGCCCGGTTTAGGACTCTTGACGGCGGAATCGAGGCGATGCGGCATTTTTCCCCGAGGCTGTGGCGCGAGTGCCGCCATTCTCGTCGCTGTTGCCGCCCTTGGTGGCGGCGCGAGGTGTCCCCCGCGCCGCGATGTCGGCGACGAGGCTGCTCAATCCACCGATTGCATTGAGCGAAAGTCCGGCGTCGCCGCCGCCTTCGCGCACCGCCTCTGGCAGGACGGCGCGACCGAAGCCGAGCTTGGCGGCTTCCTTCAGGCGCATCGAAGCCTGTGCGACCGGCCGAACCGCACCGGACAGCGAAACCTCGCCGAAATAGACCGCGTCGGTCGGCAATGGTGCGTTCGCAAGTGACGACACCAGCGCGGCGGCGGCGGCCAGATCGGCGGCAGGCTCCTGAATGCGCAGGCCACCGGCCACGTTGAAATAGACGTCGTAACCGGACAGCTTGACGCCGCAATGCGCCTCCAGCACCGCCAGCACCATCGACAGGCGGCTGGAATCCCAGCCGACCACGGCGCGGCGCGGAGTGCCCAGCGAGGTGGGGGCGACCAGCGCCTGAAGTTCCACGAGCACCGGACGGGTGCCTTCCATCCCGGCGAACACCGCCGTCCCCGGCGAGCCGAGGTCGCGTTCGGAGAGGAATAACTCGGAGGGATTGGTGACCTCACGCAAGCCAAGGCCGGTCATTTCGAACACCCCGATCTCGTCGGTCGGCCCGAACCGGTTCTTGACCGAACGCAGGATACGGAATTGCTGCGAGCCTTCGCCTTCGAAGGACAGGACCGCGTCGACCATGTGCTCGACCACCCGCGGACCGGCGATCTGGCCGTCCTTGGTGACGTGGCCGACCAGGATGACGGTCGCACCGGACTTCTTGGCGAAGCGGATCAGGGCCTGCGCGGAGGCGCGTACCTGGGTCACCGTGCCGGGGGCGGATTCCACCGTGTCGGTCCACATGGTCTGGATCGAGTCGATAACAATGAGGCGAGGAGTCTTTCCTTCAGAAAGGGTTGCGATGATATCTTCAACCGATGTTTCAGCAGCGAGCTGGACCGGCGCCTTGGCCAGACCCAGCCGCGCGGCCCGCAATCGGACCTGGGCGATGGCCTCTTCGCCAGAAATGTACACGGTGCGATGACCGGCGCTGGCAAGCACGCTGGTAGCCTGCGTCAGCAGCGTGGACTTGCCGATGCCGGGGTCGCCGCCCACCAGGAGCACCGAGCCAGGTACGAAGCCGCCGCCGGTGACGCGGTCGAGTTCGGCCATGCCGGTCGGCAACCGCGGTGCGTCGCGGCTTTCGCCGGCGAGGCTTTCCAGCGCGAACAGCCGCCCCTTGCGCTTCGAGCGGATGCTGGCGGGTACCGAATTGGCGCGGCTGACGTCTTCCTCGACCAGGGTATTCCACGCGCCGCAAGACTCGCACTTGCCTTGCCAGCGGTTGTAGGCCGCGCCGCAGTTCTGGCAGACGAAAGTAAGGGTCGCTTTGGCCATGGATGAGTTTCGCCGGATCAGGTCGCGTGAGTCGCGTTCCAGAGCATTGATAGGCCGGCGAGCAACATGATGCCATCCATCACCAGCCGGAACGCGTTGGGGTCGAGCTTGAGGACAAACCGCTTGGCGATGAAGGCGCCGAACATCAACGACGATCCGGCAATGAGGCCCTTGAGGAAAACCGCCATGTCGAGGGCGCCGAAGCGCTCGAAGGTCACGGATTTGCTCAAATAGAGGCCGAGCGAACTGGCGGCCTCGGTGGCGAGGAAGGCGCCCCTGGTCAGGCCGTAGAACAGGAACAGCGGGACGCTCAGCGGGCCGGTCGAGACCACGATGCCGGTCAGATAGCCGATCACGGCGCCGCCGAGCGCGAGGTGCCAGAGCGTGATTTTGATGTCGCGCTTCGTCAGCCAGTGGCGGGCGGGCACCATCGCCAGCAAAAACAGGCCGATGGCGATATCGACCGCGCGCGACGGCAGCACGAGAAGCGTTCGCGCGCCCAGCGCCGCCGCCGGCACGCCGGTGACTGAATAGGCGGCGCAGGCGCGCCAATCCACCTCGCGCCACCACGCCACGATGCGGGACAGATTTGCCATCACCGCCGCGACGGCCATGATTGGCACGGCCTCCTTGGGGCCGAACTCATAGACGAGCACGGGGATCAGCATGATCGACGAGCCGGTGCCGACGATGCCACTGATGGTGCCGGCGACCAATCCGACCGCCAGGACAAAAAGATAGGCCAGCACGGACGGCCTCCGCGATTGACGATCTGGAACGGAAGGGACGAATCTTCGACGCCGACCGTAGCCTAGCCAAGCCGTGCAGAGGTGCGAATAGAATTCGGCGACGCGGGCAGATGGCGTCGGCTGTTCCGGCTCAATGGCACGAAGTCAGGCTGTGCCGCCTTTGTAGACGCGGGCATAGCGACGGCCGAGACTGGTCAGCACCTCATAGCCGATGGTGCCGAAATGGTGGCCGAGTTCATCCACCGTGATGCCGTCGCCGAGCAGGGTCACCATGTGACCGCGGCGCACGGTCTTCTCCGGCAGATCGGTGATGTCGATCGCGATCAGATCCATCGAGATGCGGCCGGCGATCGGGCAACGCTTCCCGGCAACGATGACGTCGGCGCTCCGGGTGCCGTCGGTGCTGCCGGCTGCGCGGAAATAGCCGTCGGCGTAGCCGGTTGAAACAATCGCCAGCCGGGTCGGCCGCCGCGCCGTCCAGGTCGCGCCGTAGCCGACCGTGTCGCCGCGCTCGACCTCGCGGACCTGGATGATGCGTGTTTTCAGATCGACCACCGGCCGCATCGGGTTGTCCGCTTCCGGCGTCGGGTTGACGCCGTAGAGCGCCGCGCCCGGCCGCAGCAGATCGAACTGGAATTGCGGGCCGAGGAAACAGCCGGATGAATTCGCCAGCGAGGCGGGTACGCCGGTGAATTGCTGTGCAATTTCGCGAAAGGTCGTCAATTGCCGGGCGTTAAGCGGATGTTGGGGCGTTTCGGCGCAGGCGAGGTGACTCATCACCAGCGTGATGCCGTGATCGCCTGCGTGGATGCGCGGCACGATCCCATGCGCGTCCTGAGGCGAGAGCCCGAGCCGGTTCATGCCGGTATCGATATGGATTGCCGCGCCGCCCGACCAGCCGCTGCGGCGGCAGAATACGTCCCATTCGGCGAGTTCGTTGAGATCGCCGATCACCGGCTGGCAGTTCAGCTCGGCGAAAGTGTCGCCGCAATTCTGGAAGCAGCCGCTGAGAACGTAGATCGTCGCCGACTTGGACGTAGCTCGCGCGGCGCGCGCTTCGTCCAGCGTGGCGACAAAGAATGTCTTGCAGCCGGCGGCCGCCAGCGCGCGCACCACGGGCTCGGTCCCGCAGCCGTAGGCATTGGCCTTGACGACGGCGGAGCATTCCGCCGGCACGCCTTGGCTTTCCAGCTTTCGCCAGTTGGCGACGATGGCATCGAGATCGATAGTTAGAATTCCGGTTGCCGCGGCGGAAGCGTTCGCATCGGAGGAATGCAATGTGCTCGCTGTCACTGGCGGCGTAGTGGCTGTGACGGTGTCTGAAACCTGATCCATAAGCGCCGACGCTGTTTTGGGGCGCGACACGTTGCGCGCGATTCCGAAGCCTGAAGACTACGCGTTGCCCTGCGTCGTTTCAAATTCCGGCTTAAATGCGATTGGGCAGATTGCCGTCGTGGGCGAGATCGCTGAACCGCGTGAACTGGCCTTCGAAATGCAGTTCGACCGTTCCGGTGGGGCCGTGGCGCTGTTTGCCGATGATGACTTCGGCCTTGCCGTGGGCGAGGTCCATATCAGTCTGCCATTTCTCGTGCTCGGGCGTGCCGGGGCGGGGCTCCTTGTTCTGGAGATAGTATTCCTCGCGGTAGACGAAGATGACGACGTCGGCGTCCTGTTCGATCGAGCCGGATTCGCGAAGATCCGCCAGTTGCGGTCGCTTGTCGTCGCGGTTCTCGACCTGACGAGATAATTGCGAGAGTGCGACGATCGGGACGTTCAGCTCTTTGGCCAGCGCCTTCAGGTTGGTGGTGATCTCGGTGACTTCCTGCACGCGATTGTCAGAGCGTTTGCCGGAGCCTTGCAGAAGCTGGATGTAGTCCACCATGATCACGTCGAGCCCTTTTTGCCGCTTCAACCGCCGGGCGCGGGCGGTAAGCTGCGAGATCGACAGGCCGCCGGTTTCATCGACATAGAGCGGCAGGTGTTCGAGTTCGATGGTGTGGTCGCGGATCTTGTCGAACTCGTTCTGGGTGATGCCGCCGCGCCGGATCGTGCTCGACGCGATGCCGGTCTGCTCGGCAAGAATACGCGTGGCGAGCTGTTCGGCCGACATTTCGCAGGAGAAGAAGCCGACGATCCCGCCGTTGGTGGTCTTCATCGTACCGTCGGCCTGGGTTTCGCCGCGATAAGCGCGGGCAATGTTGTAGGCGATGTTGGTGGCGAGCGCGGTCTTGCCCATGCCGGGGCGTCCCGCCAGCACCAACAGGTCGGAGCGTTGCAAGCCGCCCATCTTGGTGTCGAGATCGCGCAGGCCGGTGGCGATGCCGGAGAGTTTTCCGTCGCGCTGATAGGCGTTGGCCGCCATGTCGAGGGCGACCTTCATGGCCTGCGAGAACCGCTGGAAGCCGCCATCGTAGCGGCCGGATTCCGCCAGTTCGTAAAGCCTTCGCTCGGCGTCCTCGATCTGCGCGCGCGGCGCGAAATCGACCGGGGCGTCATAGGCGACGTTGACCATGTCCTCGCCGATATGGATCAGGTCGCGCCGCAACGACAGCTCATAGATGGTGCGGCCGTAATCCGCGGCGTTGATGATCGTCGTGGCTTCGGCGGCAAGGCGGGCGAGATACTGACCGACCGTCATGCCGCCGCCGAGATCGATATCGGCGGGCACGAAAGTCTTCAGCGTCACCGGCGTCGCAACCTTGCCGGCTCGGATCAAGCTGGCCGAGGTCTCGAAGATCGTCTGATGAATCGGCTCGAAGAAGTGCTTCGGCTCGAGAAAGTCCGAGACGCGGTAAAATGCGTCGTTGTTGATCAAGATGGCGCCCAGCACGCTCTGCTCGGCCTCGATGTTATGCGGCGCGGTCCGATAGGACGCGCTGGCGGCATCCGGGGCGAGCTTGAGAACATTGGAATCGAGCGGCGGCATGATGGACGATGGTTTCTCTCGGATGTGTCGGAAGCTGGGCCGCTATTATAACGGGTCGCCACGGGAAGCACTGCCTGTGCGTAAGGAAAAGGGCGTCATCTGCGCCTTATTCACACGCGGGGCTAAAAAACGGTGCGATATGATTCCTTTCGATCTTATACCACTTGACGTTCGCGTGGCGGTCATTCGCCGGTAGGCTCAGAGCCATTTCCATTCCGATAGAACCGTAACGGGGCTCCAGCTTCTTGTTTTGACGCGTTTTCTTGATGCGAATCGGTATCCGCTTCGCTCGAAAACGCTATAGCCGCCGACTGAACCATTTCAGCCTGTGGCTCGACCAACATTAAGGAGATTACGGAACCCGGCTTGTGTCTTGGCGTTTTGAATAGCTGTCAGCCGGAAAAGTCTCTCGGGACGAGGAGCTAACGTGGTGCGCAACGAACGAATGCCGATATCCGAGCGATGGGATGGCTGGCTTGGTTTGCTGGTCGTGGCGTTGGAAAAGACCGCCACGAACGACGGGAGCGGGCGATGCGCTCCGGTTTCGTGCGCGACAGCACGTCAGGCGGTGCTCGCGCGCCTGTCGAGACCTGCCGCAATCGCTCGGCCGCTTGGAGTGCGCGATCCGTTTGCTCTTGTGGATCCGCCGACTTCCTATTCGCCCGCGATCTGCAATCTTGGGCGGCTTCGACGCTCAATCCCGCGCAGCCGGGCCTCTTCGTGCATGACGTAGTCGCGCGTGATCGGAACGATACCCTGACGCTTGGTGATCTGAATCTGGAAGTTCATCAGATTTTGCTTGCGGAACGACATCTCCGAGGCGGCAAGATAGAATTCCCACATCCGGACAAACCGCTCGTCGTAAAGCGCTGCGGCTTCCTCGCGCCGCGCGAGGAACCGTTCGCGCCACGCCTTGAGCGTTTCGGCATAGTGCAATCGTAGAATCTCGATGTCGCAAACGAGAAGGCCCGCGCGCTCGATGGCGGGGAGGACTTCCGACAGCGCCGGAATATACCCGCCAGGGAAAATATACTTCGCGATCCAGGGATTGGTGATGCCAGGTCCCTCGGAACGTCCGATCGAATGCAGCATCATCACGCCGTCGTCCGTCAACAGTTCGGCGCATCGCTTGAAGAATGTATCGTAGTGATCGACCCCAACGTGCTCGAACATGCCGACTGAAATAACGCGATCGAACGGGCCGGGGATATCGCGATAGTCCTGCATCAGGAAGGTCGGCGCGCTGCCAAGAGGTCGTTCGCTGGCGCGCGCCTGCGAGACGTCGAATTGCTCGCGTGACAACGTGATGCCGGTGACTTTGGTTGACGCGATATCCGCCAGATAAAGTGCAAGGCCGCCCCAGCCGGACCCGATGTCGAGAATGCGCTGGCCGTCCGCGACGAGGAGTTTCGCGGCCAGGTGCCGCTTCTTGGCGAGCTGCGCGTCGTCGAGCGAGGACTCGGGCGTCTCGAAATAGGCGCAGCTGTATTGCTTGTCGCTATCGAGAAAGAGCGCGTAGAGACGGCCGTCGAGATCGTAATGGCGGGCCACGTTGTCTTTGGAGCGGCCGCGCGGATTGAACTGCGCAACATTGCGGACGAGATAGCGCAGCCACCATTGCAGCTTGGCCCAGCGTGGGATCATGTCGGGCTGGTCGAGGGCGACCGCCAGCACATCGGCGATTGAACCGTGTTCGATGACGAGGGTGCCATCGGTATAGACTTCACCGAAAGCCAGTTCGGGATCGAGCAGGACCTGTCTTTCCGCTGTCCGAGTCATGAACCGCAGGGCCACCGCTTGTCCGGTGCCGTCACCGCATGTGAAGCGGTAGCCGCTCGCGGTTGTCACTGTCATCGTTCCGCGCCGGATGTACCGGCTGAGAAAGAACTGTAACACACGGTCCATCGCCACCACCCAACGGTCGATTAGACGCGCGCCAGAGGTGCGGGCCCTCGTTGTCCTGCGTGGACCCTTCTGCGCAGTCTGGCGCATTGAGGGATATTAGTGTCGGCTTCCGGTCAGTTCCAGTGCCATACCTGCAAATGGGATATCCCGAAACGCCATGCATTTGACCCGCGACCGTTGCATCCGCGTACTTCCATTCGCGCCGCAATAAGATAAAGATGCGGTGCGCGCGTGGCGTGGCGGCTCGATCCCCCGAGACATCCCCACGGCGAATATCGACGCGGACGACGTCCGTGGATTTGGACATCTGTGGATTTGTAAGCGTACCGGTACGGGTCACAGTCCTGCTTGCTGCGTTGCGGCGGCGCACGGACCGCGCCCCGCGAGGGCAATGGTTTCGACATTTGGAGGTTTACATGCTTGGCCGGACGCTCGGTTCCGCCGCATTGGCGATTGCAGTTTGCGTCTCGATCTCAACGTCATCGCGGGCGCAAAACCTCGAGGCTGGCAAAAGTCCAGCGCAGATTTTCAACGGGGCCTGCGCGGTGTGCCACAAGAGCCCGCGCGGTCTGGTGAAGTCTGTGCCGCCGGGTTCGCTGCCTGGATTTCTTCGGCAGCACTACACAACCAGCAGCGATATGGCGGGCGCTCTGAGCGGCTATCTACTGGCCAACGGCGCAATCGACCGTCGTCAGAATGCCGGGAAGCCCCGTCGTGGTCGGGAGCAGGCGCCCGCCGCTGCCGTAACGCCTGCGGCGCCCGCACCGGTCCAGAACGGTTGGTGGCCATTCCAACGCCAGCCGGCTGCGCAGGTCGCCGTGCCTGACGGTGCAGGCGAGCCGGCTCAGCACTCCAGCCGCAAGCACCGCACCAAGCACAAGAAGAAGAGCAAGCCAGCGCCGTCTCAGGAGGCCGCGCCCAAGTCGGAGCCGTCTCACAGCGCTGCCGGCAGCGACAGTGCCAAGCCGGAGAATGCGAGTTCGTCCGCGTCGAAGCCTGAGGCGGCCACTGCGGCGCCCAAATCTAGCGAACCAACGTCTGGCGAACCCAAGACCGCTGAGCGCAAGAGCGCCGAGCCAAAGGCTCCGGAGCCCAAGTCCTCGGACTCGAAAGCCGAGTAGCTCCGCCGACCTCAGGCTTTCAAATGATGGCGCTGGGCCCCAAGATCAGTAGATATCACAAATAGAAGCGGCCAGACTCGAACCTGAATTATCAGGCATGGAGTCTGGCCGTTTTAACGTCGGAGAGGATTTAGGACTCCGAGGCTTCGCCTTCGCGCTCGTCGTCCTGCTGTGCTTCCGGATCGAAAAACTCGCCGGCAGCAGCCAGCGCTTCGGCGGCGGCGTCCAGATCTTCCTGACGGCTGCTGACATCTTCACCGCGATTGATGCGCTCGGCTTCGTCGGCGCTGCGGGCGACGGTGACGCTCACCGACACTTCGACTTCCGGATGCACGGCGATGGAAACGCCATGCTGGCCGATGGTCTTGATCGGATGGTCGAGCAACACCTGGCTGCGGCTCAGCGCGACGCCGTCGCTTTCGAACGACGCCATGATGTCGCGCACCGACACCGATCCGAACAACTGGCCGGTTTCCGAGGCCTGACGCAGGATGATGACGTTACGACCGTCGATCTTCTCCGCGACTTTGGTGGCTTCGCCCTTGGCCTGCAGGTTGCGAGCTTCGAGTTCGGCCTTCATGCCGTCGAACTTGGCGCGGTTGTCAGCGGTGGCGCGAAGCGCCTTGTTGCGCGGCAGCAGGAAGTTGCGGGCAAACCCGTCCTTGACGCGGACGACGTCGCCCATCTGGCCGAGTTTGGCAACACGTTCGAGTAGAATGACTTCCATGGTGATCTCCTGTTTTGAAGTGACTTTGAGTTGATGCGATCAGGTTGAGGGAAGGGGTGGCGGCTTTCGTTGCGAATAGCGTTGCCGAATGCCGAAGAAGGCGTCGGCGATACCGAGCGCGATCATGACGACGACGGGCCAGCCGAAGACCAGCACCAAGGCATAGGCGAAGCTGAGCAGCACGCCGCGACTTCTGATGTTCAGCGTAATGGTATGCAGCACGGCGAAGCCGGTCAGCGCGTAGGCCATCAGCAGCGCGGCGGTGGCGATTTGCGCGATGAGCGCCAGCAAGCCCCCGGTGAAGCAGAGCGCCAGCGCGACAAACAGCGCCACAAGGGTCATCGGCGGCATGGCCGCGTCGCGCAGGACCGGCCAAGGCCGCCGCAGCCGTCCCGACGCCGACGTGACATAGGCCGCGAGCCACAGGTTCAGCGTCAATGTCGTCATGGCTATCACCGTCGCCGCCGCCGGCGCGATGGCTGCGAGCGCGTCGACAATCTGCGTGGATTCGGCCGGAGAGGACGGCATCTGCATGATGCGTCCGAGGCCATGGCGAAGCCCGGCCGCGATGGTTTCGCTGTCGGTGCCAAGCGTGAAGAGCGCGGACACGGTGGTAAGGGCGGCGAAGCCCGCGATCCAGAGCAGGAGGCGACCGACCGGATACCATTCAACCGCGTCAACGGGTTCTGGCGCTTTTGCGCCGACGACTTCGCTTGTCGGCCGGCCCAGCAAAACGAGGCGTCCGAGCCACCACGCCGGCAGCGCAACCGCCAGCAGGAATGCAACGAGATAGGGCAGGCTGAAAATCAGGCCGAGCGTACCGCCCGCCAGCACGCCGCCAATCGCGGCGCCAGCCGGTCCCCAGCCGATTGCGGCCAACATCAGCGGCAACGGCGCCAGATAGAACAGCAGAAGCGAGATGAGCGCCCCCGAACTGATCGAGGCGAACATCAGCGCGGAGGCGCAGCCGGCTGCAATGGCGATGAGAAGGCCGATCATCATGAGCTGTCCCGCCCCCTTCGAGCGGTTAGGGGCTGTGCGGCCCCAACTGTCGGCAACCGGTGTCCCGGAAGCCTTATGAAGTTTCAAGAGTTGGTCGCGGCGCTAACGCCGCGACCAAGATCGCTATTTAGCGGATCACGTAGGGAAGCAGACCGAGGAAGCGGGCGCGCTTGATGGCGCGGGCCAGCTCGCGCTGCTTCTTGGCGGAAACGGCCGTGATGCGGCTCGGCACGATCTTGCCGCGCTCGGAGACGTAACGCATCAACAGCTTGGAATCCTTGTAGTCGATCTTCGGCGCATTCGGGCCCGTGAACGGGCAGGTCTTGCGACGACGGAAGAACGGACGGCGAGCACCTGCATCAGCCATGATCATTACTCCTGAGATGCTGCTGCGGAAGCGTCGGCGTCTTCACGCGGACGGCGCGGACCACGATCGCCACGGAAGCCACCGCCTTCGCGGTCGCCGCGGAAACCGCCGCCACGGTCGTCGCGATCACGGTCGCGATCGGCCTTGCGCATCATCGCCGACGGACCTTCCTCAAGTTCCTCGACGCGAACGGTCAGGTAGCGGATGACGTCTTCGTTGATGCGCTCCTGACGCTCGATCTCGGCGACCACGGCCGCCGGGCCATCGATGTTCAGCAGCACGAAGTGCGCCTTGCGATTCTTGTTCATGCGGTAGGTGAGGGAGCGCACGCCCCAGTTCTCGGTCTTGGTGACCTTGCCGCCAAGGCTTTCGATCACGCCGGTGATCTGCGTGGTCAGTTCCTCAACCTGCTGGGCGCTCGCGTCCTGACGCGCGAGAAAAACATGCTCATAAAGAGGCATGGGTGTCCTTTCCAAGTGTTAGCGCGGTTTCCGGCGACAAGCCCCTCGAACCCTTCGGAAAGGACTCGAATGCTGACGAAGGCGGAAGCACGGGACGACGGACCGATTGGCCCTATCTCATCAAGATCGCTGGCGAAGTGAAAATGCGAGATCGTCCGTTCAGCTCCCGGCCGGAACCCACGGATGCGCGGGTTATACGGATTTCGGCCGTCTTTGCAAGGGAAAGCGGTGCGAAACGGCTGTTTTATGGGACATTTGGTCCATCGTCGAAAGTCACCTCCTTGACACAAAGCCCGATGCCAGTGTCTTTCGGCCCGACTGACAGGATTTCAGGGGCGCAAATGACCGCAGCATTCACCTTCCCGGGGCAGGGTTCCCAGACGGTTGGCATGGGCAAGGCCTTGGCGGACGCATTTCCGGCCGCCCGCGCCGTGTTCGAGGAAGTCGATGCGGCGCTGGGTGAGAAACTCAGCGCAATCATCTGGGAAGGTCCCGGCGAGAGGCTGCAACTGACGGAAAACGCCCAGCCGGCGCTGATGGCGGTCTCGCTGGCGACGCTACGGGTGCTGGAGGCGGAAGCCGGAATTTCGGTGGCGCGGGATGCGGCCTTCGTGGCCGGGCATTCGCTGGGCGAATATTCGGCCTTGGCCGCGGCGGGCAGCTTTTCCATCAGCGATACGGCCCGCCTGCTGCGCACCCGTGGGCTCGCGATGCAAAAGGCCGTCCCCGTCGGTGTCGGGGCGATGGCGGCGCTGCTGGGGCTCGATTATGAGACCGCGGTGGCCGTGGCCGAGGAGGCCGCCCAAGGGGAGGTCTGCCAGGCCGCCAACGACAATGGTGGCGGCCAAGTGGTGGTGTCCGGGGACAAGGCTGCGGTGGAACGCGCCACTGAGATCGCCAAGGGCAAGGGCGCCAAGCGGGCGATGCTGCTGCCGGTGTCCGCGCCGTTCCATTGCCGCCTGATGCAGCCTGCCGCCGACGTGATGGCCAAGGCGCTGTCCGAGGTGACGGTCAACCGCCCGGTCGTGCCGCTGGTATCGAACGTGCTGGCGGCGCCGATTTCCGATCCGGAGGAGATCCGCAAGCGTCTTGTCGAACAGGTCACCGGGACTGTTCGCTGGCGGGAATCGGTCGCCTTCATGGCATCGCAAGGCGTGACGCATTTCCTAGAGATCGGTGCCGGCAAGGTGCTCAGCGGACTGGTCAAGCGAATCGCCGACGGCGCTGTCGGCGTCGCCGTGGGTGGCCCCAACGATATCGCGGCCGCCAAGGATGCATTGACCGCGGCGCGCCCGGCCTGAATTGAGCGGCAACACCGCACGAAGGAGAATTCGATGTTCGATCTCACTGGTAGAACTGCTCTCGTCACCGGCGCGAGTGGCGGTATCGGCGGCGCAATCGCCAAGGCGCTTCATGCGCAAGGCGCGACCGTCGCGGTGTCCGGAACGCGGCGCGAGCAGCTCGAAAAGCTGGCCGGTGAACTCGGTGACCGCAATCACGTCCTGCCGTGCAATCTGGCCGACGCGGCCGATGTCGAGGCGCTGATTCCCGCCGCCGAAAAAGCAATGGGACAGGTCGATATTCTCATCTGCAATGCGGGCATCACCCGCGACAATCTGTTCGTGCAGTTGCGTGACGAGGATTGGGATGACGTCATCAAGATCAATCTGACCGCGACCTTCCGCCTGACCCGCGCCGCGACCAAACTGATGATGCGCAAGCGCTTCGGCCGCATCATCGCGATCACGTCGGTGGTCGGTGTCACCGGCAATCCGGGGCAGGGCAATTACACCGCGTCGAAAGCCGGACTGATCGGCATGATCAAGACGCTGGGCGCCGAATACGCGCGCCGCAACGTGACTGCGAACTGCATCGCGCCGGGCTTCATCGCGACCCCGATGACCGATGCGCTCAACGACAAGCAGCGCGAGGCGATCCTGACCAAGGTTCCCGCCGGGCGGCTCGGTACGCCGGACGATATCGCGGCTGCTGCTGTCTATTTGAGTTCGAACGAGGCGGCCTACGTCACCGGCCAGACCATCCACGTCAACGGCGGAATGGCGATGATTTGAGGTATTTGACGGCGTCTTCGGGCAACCGTGGACCGCATCCCCGGCCGTATAGTCAAGGCTCGGGAAGTATGGTAACCGGACCCCCGACGGGTGGGCAAAGAAGCCATTGCAGGATTCCGAAACCATGTATATTGGCGTTGCCGGACCTGACGTCGTTCGCCGGGTCTCCGTGGGTTGCGACGGAGCGATTGCAACAGAGCGCAGCTACGACGGGATCTAACTAGTTAAGCACCACGACGGCTCGTATCGTCCAGCGGTCGAGTCCAATTGAACAAGCACGAGGTTGAACGATGAGCGAGATTGGCGAGCGGGTTAAGAAGATCGTGGTGGAGCACCTTGGTGTCGAGCCCGAGAAGGTGGTCGACAACGCGAGCTTCATCGACGATCTCGGCGCCGACAGCTTGGATACCGTCGAACTGGTGATGGCCTTCGAGGAAGAATTCGGATGCGAAATTCCGGACGACGCGGCGGAAACCATTCTGACCGTTGGCGACGCCACCAAGTTCCTTGAAAAGAACGCGAAGAGCTGACGCACCTGCAGGGTGTCGATGAAGCCGGACGGGTCGTGATCGCACGGTCCACCGGCTTCTTGCTGTTGATTGTGGCCATCCATCGGCGGGAGTGCTTGATATGAGGCGAGTTGTCGTCACCGGCCTGGGCATGGTTACGCCGCTTGGCTGTGGCGTCGAACCAACCTGGAAGCGCATTCTCAACGGTGAGAGCGGCGCCGGAAAGATCGACACGTTCGAGGTGTCGGATCTTCCCAGCCATATCGCCTGCATGATCCCGCGCGGCGACGGCACCAACGGCACTTTCAACGCCGATCAATGGATGGAGCCGAAGGATCAGCGCAAGGTCGACGACTTCATCGTCTTCGCGATGGCGGCGGCGCGTCAGGCTTTGGACGACGCCAACTGGCATCCGACGACCGAAGAGGATCGCTGCGCCACCGGGACCCTGATCGGTTCCGGTATCGGTGGTCTGTCGGGCATTGCCGATGCAGCCATTCTTGTGAAGGAGCGGGGACCGCGCAAGCTGTCGCCCTTCTTCATTCCGGGGCGTCTGATCAATCTTGCATCGGGCTACGTTTCGATCGAGCACGGTCTGAAAGGACCGAACCACTCGGTGGTGACGGCATGTTCGACTGGCGCTCATGCCATAGGCGATGCCGGCCGATTGATCGCGCTGGGCGATGCCGACGTCATGGTCGCTGGTGGTACCGAGTCGCCGATCTGCCGTCTTGCGATGGCCGGATTCTGTGCGTTGCGCGCGCTGTCCAGCGGCTTCAACGACACGCCTGAGAAAGCGTCTCGCCCCTATGACAAGGATCGTGACGGTTTCGTCATGGGCGAGGGCGCGGGCGTCGTCGTGCTCGAGGAGTACGAGCATGCCAAGGCACGCGGCGCGAAGATCTATGCCGAGATCATCGGTTATGGTCTTTCGGGCGACGCTTATCACATCACCGCTCCCGCGCCCGATGGTGACGGCGGTTTCCGCTGCATGAGCGCGGCGTTGAAGCGTGCTGGCATCAGTCCTGCCGATATCGACTATATCAACGCGCACGGAACCTCGACGCCGCTGGGTGATGAGATCGAACTGGGCGCGGCGCAGCGGCTGCTCGGCAACGCCGCCTCGAAGGTGTCGATGTCCTCCACCAAATCCTCCACCGGGCATCTGCTCGGCGCGGCCGGTGCGATCGAGGCGATCTTTTCCATTCTTGCGATCCGCGACAATATCGCACCGCCGACCATCAACCTCGATTCCCCGTCGGTCGATACGCCGATCGATCTGGTGCCGAAGACGGCACGCGCGCGGGAAATCAATGTCGCCTTGTCGAATTCGTTCGGCTTCGGCGGTACCAATGCATCGGTCGTGATGCGGCGCGTGACGAATTGATCGCTGCTGGAGGCGCGTTCCTCCGTTTCGCCGTATTCAACCCTGAATCCTGTCGCACCGTCAGTTTTCGTTCATCCGGTTCGCGTGAACGCCGTTACGTCGCTGAGCGACTGATACGGCGATAGCTCGCGATGAGATGACGGCAACGGGCGCGCTGATGGAATCGATCCAGGACGACGGCATGTTATCCAGATGCAGGATGTCGCGATCCGGAATCCGCTTCGCACTTCTCGGCAATATGCTTTAATGCTGACGATGGGCACGAGGTCATGATCAAGCCGACGGGATACCATCTGTATGAGTGAGAGATCACCCATTTCGCCGCGCAGTCCGCGCGCAGCGCTGGAGCCGGAGCAGCTTCCGCCTCCGCCGAAGCGTTCCGATCGCGCGCGCAATCCTTTCGTTGTGGTCGGCAATGCGATTATTACGATCCTGCTGCTGGCCATGATCGGCGGAGGCGGATTGTACGTCTACGGCAAACAGAAGATCGAAGCCCCCGGGCCGCTCGAACAGGACAAGGTGGTCAATATCCCACAACGTTCCGGCATTTCCGACATCGCCGATATTCTGCAGCGCGAGGGTGTGATCGACAACAATCGCTGGGCATTCATCGGCAGCGTATTTGCCCTGAAGGCACGCTCGGATCTCAAGCCCGGCGAATACCTGTTCGCCAAGAATGCCAGTCTGCGTGAAGTGATCGGCACCATCGTCGAGGGCAAGGTGGTGCAACACGCCATCACCATCCCCGAGGGGCTGACCTCCGAACAGATCGTCGCGCGGATCACGGACAATGATATTTTCTCTGGCGCGATCCACGCGATTCCCAGCGAGGGCTCGTTGCTGCCGGAAACCTACAAGTTTCCTCGCGGCGCGCAGCGGGAGCAGGTGATCTCACGAATGCAACAGGCGCAACGGCGTGTGCTCGCCGATATCTGGGAACGCAGGAATCGCGACCTCCCGCTCAAGACGCCGGAACAACTCGTCACGTTGGCTTCGATCGTCGAAAAGGAAACCAGCAAACCGGACGAGCGCAGCCGGGTGGCGGCGGTGTTCATCAATCGCCTGCAGAAGAAGATGAAACTGCAGTCCGACCCGACCATCATCTACGGACTTGTCGGCGGCAAGGGCACTCTCGGTCGTCCGATCAAGCGCAGCGAAATCCAGCAGCCATCGCCCTACAACACCTATGTGATCGAAGGATTGCCGCCGGGGCCGATCGCGAACCCGGGCCGCGCTTCGCTCGAGGCGACCGCGAATCCGGCGCGAACGCGTGACCTGTTCTTCGTAGCAGACGGTACGGGCGGACATACATTTACCGAGACCTACGAGCAGCACCAGAAGAACGTCACCAAGCTGCGCGCTCTGGAAAAGCAGATCCAGAACGATACGGCCGAACCGCCGGAAGAGACCCCCACCGGCTCCGCAGCACCCAGCGCGAGTGACGAGAGCAAGGCGGCGACGGAACAGCCGGCTGCGCCCAATCCGGCGGCAAAGTCGAAGGGATCGACGGCGCACAAATCCTCCCACAGGCCGGCGCGTCCCGAACGTCGATAGAGTCTCTCGATCGGCATCGATGGCCGGGAAACCAACTCGAACGTCGGGCAAAGTGGCGAGCGATTCAGGGCCGCTGCGGTCGGATCGCCTTGTCAAAGATGCTTTCTTTGTGCGAACCGTATCCAGCCCCCCGGAGATGGCGCTATAGTTTTCTCGGCCGCTGGCCGGGATTTCCTCTTTCAGATTGGAGCAAGTGACGCGATGGCGCTGTCGAGCATGACTGGCTTTGCGCGAAGCCACGGCACGAGCGGACCTTATACGTTCGAATGGGAACTGAAGTCGGTGAACGCCAAGGGCTTCGATTTTCGGTTGCGCGTGCCGCCGGGTTGGGACGATGTCGAATTGGGCGCGCGCAAACGTGCGACCGAGCTGCTGTCGCGCGGAACGGTCTATGCCAATCTGAATATCAAGCGCACCGCCGCTGTGTCCAATATCCGCGTCAACGAGGACGTTCTGGCGGCGGTTGTCAGGATCGCAGGTCAGCTGGCCGCGCGCATCGACGCGGTCGCCCCGAGCATCGATGGCTTGCTGTCGATCAAGGGTGTTGTCGAAGTTGCGGAGCCGGAAGCGGACGAGGCCGAAGAAAAAGCCGCGCGCATTGCGGTAGCCTCGTCGTTCGAAGACGCGCTTGCCAGTTTGATCGACATGCGCAGGCGTGAGGGCATGACGCTGGGCGACATCCTGAAGCAGCGACTGGACCAGATCGAACAGTTGGCAAGACAAGCGGAGAAAGCGCCGGGGCGTCAGCCGGATGCCATCCGCGCGCGACTGGCCGAGCAGATCGCAGTCCTTCTCGATGCGTCAGACCGCTTCGATTCCGATCGCCTCAATCAGGAAGCGTTGTTGATGGCGACCAAGGCCGACATTCGCGAGGAACTCGACCGCATCGCCTCGCATCTGTCGCAGGCGCGGACGCTGCTCGACAAGGGTGGTGCGGTCGGTCGCCGGCTCGATTTTCTGGCGCAGGAATTCAACCGCGAGGTCAACACCTGCTGCTCCAAATCCAACGATCTGGAATTGACCAACACTGGTTTGGAGATGAAGAACGTCGTCGAGCAGTTTCGCGAACAAGTTCAGAATCTGGAGTGACGCATGGCGGGGGCGGGCGATCACGGGGCCGACGGGATGGAAAGACGCGGATTGATGTTCGTGCTGTCGTCGCCTTCGGGAGCGGGCAAGACAACATTGTCCCGGCTGCTAATCGAGCGCATCGCCGGATTGCGCATGTCGGTCTCCGTCACAACGCGGCCGATGCGGCCGGGCGAACGTGAGGGGCACGATTATTACTTCGTCGATCAGTCCGGCTTTCAGCGGATGGCCCGTGACGGCGAATTGCTCGAGTGGGCGACCGTGTTTGACAACGGGTACGGTACGCCGCGTGCGCCGGTCGAAGCCGCTTTATCGAACGGGCAGGATGTACTTTTCGATATCGACTGGCAAGGTACGCAGCAGCTTCGCGAGAAGGCGGGCAAGGACGTGGTCAGCGTTTTCATCCTGCCGCCTTCGGCGCAGGATCTGGAAAAACGTTTGCACACGCGCGCGCAGGATTCCGACGAAGTCATTCGTGGGCGTATGAGTCGCGCGGCTCACGAGGTCAGCCACTGGGCTGAGTATGACTACATCGTCGTCAACCATGAGGTCGAGCAGGCTTTCGCCGAGGTTCAGTCTATTCTGAAAGCGGAGCGGCTCAAGCGCGAGCGTCGTACGGGTTTGACGGCGTTCGTCCGCGAACTGCAAAAGCAACTCGAATAGTAGCGCTTTCGCGCTGGGTCAGGAGCCTGAATCCCCGACAGGATGATTGACGGCTGCGCACGCGAACGCGAGCAACGTCACTGTTTCGTGGCCGTCCAGCGGCCGTGACACCCATCCGATCGCTGGAAGGTGCCGGATCCGGTGCGGCCCGACAATCGGCCGCGACTGGTGACGCCGATACCGTTGTAGTTGCCGCTGCCGGAAACCGATCCGCTCGCGCTCACCGAGCCGCCGCCGTAGTTGCCGGTCATTCGTCGCCCGCTCACGACCACGGTTTCCCGAAACGTGTCGGAGCAGTTGATTCCCGCGCTTGATATCGACCAGGAGCCGTCGAGACTACCGCCACGGCCGTGACTATGATGCGCGGCAACCGGTCGGTGGCTTTTCTTCGGCTTGCTCCGTTTTACGGGACGCTCCGGGGCAGCTTCGCGCGTTCCGGAGAGCGACTTTTCACGATTGCCAATGGTCCCACCCATGCTGCCGGATTGGGCGAGTTGCTGCCCCGCCGCTTGCAGGCCGTTCAACACGGGACGAGGGACATCGACGCTCATGGCGCGTGAATCGACGTTCGCGGCCAACAGCATGGATGGCACCGCGAGAAATGCGACGAAGGCGGAGAGGCGGGAGGAGTGCATTGGCAAGGAGACCTCCGAGTGAGTTGGCGTTCGATCTGTGCGAGTGGAGCGAGCCTGTTTCCACGCGAGTCGGATCAGTTCTTCACGGCGGTGAAGCGTCCGGTGCAGCCGTCGGTTTGACGGTAGATGCCTGAGGCCCGTCGACCGCTGGCTCGTCCGGATCCGATTGCCCTGACGCCATTTCCGACGTTGCTGACCGAACGAATGGTCCCGTTCGGACTGATCGATCCGCTGACGCCCTGGCCGATCAGACGGCCGCTTGTGACCACCACGACGCCGGTGCCGGCCCCGCTGCATCCGATCGAGGTCACCGTCCAAGCGCCGTCGTAATTGCCGCCACCACCGCTATGTCGGGGCGATCTTTCCCGTTGGCTTCTTTGCGATTTGCTGCGATGCGCCGGGCGTTCGCGTTCGACATCGCGTGCACCAGACAGCGATTTCTCACGATTGCCGATGGTGCCACCCATGCTGCCCGACTGGGCGAAACGTATCCGGCTCGCGCCGGACGATGTGCTTGTGTCGGACGGTTCGACGGCCGCCGCAGATGCAGCCGCCGGCGCGAGACAAAGAAACGCAACGCCTACAATTTTTATCGCCAGCCGGAAATGAAGAGAAAAATACATTCGGACAAACTCGCTGTGATCACTGATTGGGGAGACCGGAGCCGTCCGCGCATACGGCGCCGACAATGCTGCAGGCCTTTCCGGATTTGCCGCAGGCCTCGAGCGCCTCGCGCCTGGCGGTGTCGATACTGTCGCGTGCCATTAGAGACCACTGCTTGCCGGAGACGGCGAAGGCGCCGCAATTCTTGCCGTAGAAGCTGAGCTCAATCGGGCATTTCGACGCGCCGCATTTGGCGCGCGCATCCACGACGGCGTCCTTGCGGGAGGTATGGCCCCAGGAAAGGCCCCATGTCCCGCTATCCTCGCCGTAAACGATGGAGCCCCAGGGGCCGACATGCCGGGTTTCCCGCAAGCGCCTCAAAAGTCCTTCGGTCGCTTCGCCGGTCTGCGGCAGACCGTTGACGGATTGGAAATCGCGGATCGCAACCGCCGTGGCCGGTTTGCCGTTCGGCGTTTCGGGGTCAAAATTCAGTTCGTAGAGTCGCTCGTTAATCTCCTGAAGCCGCGTCGGGTCGGTGATCGCCCTGGCGTCATTGTTGAGGCGGGGAGGCGGTGTCAGTCGCGCTTCCTGCCGTGGCGGCTCAGCGACCGGAGGCGATGCGGGCGCGGAAGGCGGGACGAAATAGAAGGCGCCGTCGATCGGCGACGACGACACCCATGGTTGCTGCGAGCCGCCGGTCGAGCGCTTCACGGCAAGCCCGACCTGATTGAAGGTCTGGAAGATATCGAGCCCCGCCCGGCGCACGGTGGCCGCCAGCGCCTTGGTGTAAGGACTGTGGCCGTCGGTACCATCCTGCGCAACGCTGCCGGGTTGCGTCGCATAGGAGATCAACGTGCCTTCCGGGGCGCGCATCTGCGCAAGGCCGCCGCCGGAGGCGCGCAAACCTCGCCCGCCGAACGGATTGTTGCGGCAGGCATCCAGAATAACCAGATTGAGGCGCGTTCCCGATCCCTGCATCTGGCGCAGCACCAGATTGACATCGACCATCTGGAAATCGACGTCAGCTTCACGGGTCGGATTGGCATTCACCGGGACGAGATAATTCGAGCCGCCAACCTGGACACCGTGACCTGCATAATAGAACAACGCGACGTCGGCGCCCTGGATCTGTTGTCCGAAGGACTGCACGGCGCGATCCAGCGCCGACTTCTCGAGGTCAAGCTGCGCGCCGCCTCCCACCAGTTGGAAGCCAAGCGAACGAAGCGTATCGGCCATCAGCTTCGCATCGTTCTTCGGATTATCGAGCCGGGTCACGTTGACATAAGCGGAATTGCCGACGATGAGCGCGACGCGTTTTTCGGCCGAGGCTGGCACGGCCGACACAATGAGCCCGGCAATGGCAGCGGCAAAAAATCCCGCAATTGAAAAAATAGACGTCGGCATGATCGTATCATCCGGAGGCAATACCCGGACGTTAGCAGCAGATCATGGATTTGGGAAAGAGGCCGGGAAAATTCGTGAAATACCGGCGGGCTGCGTGCGACGATCCGTGCAAGCCTCGCGGCCGACACGACTGCGGCCATGCGTCGCAATCGTGTCGGTGTTACCGCTTAGGTTCCGGTGCTGCGTGTGCTCAGTTGCAGAGCATGACGCGGCCCACTACCTTGCCGGCACGCAGTTCGTCGATCCACTTCTGGACGTCGCGCATCGGCTCTTCCTTGATCGGCGGCGGCTGAATCTTGCCGGCGCGCGCCAGGGCCAACAATTCCTTGCCCTCCGCCAGGGTGCCCACCATGAAGCCTTCGATGGTCATACGCTTGTAGATCCATTGCACCATGGGAAGGCTGAAGTTTCCGCCCATCAGTCCCGAGACCACGATCTTGCCGCCACGGGCGACGGTCGAGACGGCGAAGCCCATCGATTTCTCGTTGCCGGCAAAATCGACGACGCCGTCGAATCCCCCGCCGCTCTCCTTGAGCATCCGCTTGACCACGTCCGGTTCGGACGGATCGTAGGCGACGGAAGCGCCATTCTTCAGCGCGGTTTCCCGCGCGGCAGGGCTTAGATCCGCGACGGCAATATCCTGCTTGAATATGGCCTTCGCGAATGAAAGGCCCATCATGCCGACGCCGCCGAGGCCAATCAGCAGCAGATTGCGCTGGCGGGGCCGGTCGATCAGCCGCTTCAGCGCGCCGTAGGCGGTCACGCCCGAGCACATCAGCGTTGCCGCCAGGTTGATCGGCAACGGATCGTATTCGAGAAGATACTTTGCGTCCGGCACCAGCACATGGGTGGCAAAACCGCCATCGATGGAAACGCCCATGAAGCGATGCTTGGCACAGAGATTTTCGTCGCCGTTGAGGCAGTCGTTGCATTTACCGCAGCCGATCCACGGAAACACGGCGAATTTCTTGCCGATCAGATCGCGCGGCGCATCCGGACCGACCTCGTCGACCACGCCGGCAATCTCGTGACCCAGCGTGAACGGCAGCGTCATGCCGCGTGTGGTGTCGAGCCGCTTCCCGTTGCCGAGGTCGGCGTAGCCGTCCTGAATGTGCAGATCGGAGTGGCACAGTCCGCAGCGCTCGATCCGAACCAGCACCTCGCGGCCCTGCGGTTTGGGCGTGTCGACGACGGTTTCGCACAGCGGTGCATCGAACTTGACCAGTGATTGACGAAACATTTGCGCCATCGCGCTCACTCCTTAGTCGGATTTGAAATTTTCGGCCCGTATATTGGCCAATTCGCGCGCCATGGCAACAAAGCCCTCGAGTGAAACGGTTTCGGCGCGTTGCGTTGGATCGAGCGCGGCTGCGGCGGCAAGCCGATCCGGGGCGACACCGAGGGATTTGAGGCTTTGTCGTATCATCTTGCGGCGTTGGCCGAAGGCAGCGGCGGAGACCTGCTCCAGCATCTTGCGTTCGCACGACAAGGGATTGGGGCGCGGCAACAGCCTCACTACGGACGATGTCACTTTCGGCGGAGGAACGAATGCGGCACGGGAAATGTTGAACAGAATTCTGGTTTCGGCACGCCAATTCGCCAGCACGGCCAGTCGGCCGTAAGCGTCCTCGTTGTCGTGCGCGACGATACGTTCGGCGACCTCGCGTTGAAACATCAGGACCATCGCGTCATACCACGGTGGCCATGGTTCAATCGACAGCCACCCGACCAGAAGTGCCGTCGCGATATTGTAGGGCAGATTCGCCACGATCTTCGCGCGTCCGCCGCCTAGCAGCGGTCGCGGATCGAAGGTCATCGCATCGGCACAGACAATTTCCAGCCGCCCCGGATAATGCGCGGCGATTTCCTCCAACGGTCCCAACGCGCGCTCATCGCGCTCGATGGCGATGACCCGCCGGGCGCCGAGCGCGAGCAGGGCACGGGTGAGTCCGCCCGGCCCGGGACCAACCTCGATGATCGTTGCCTCTTCAAGCGGCTCCGCGGCTCGTGCGATCCTCGCCGTCAGGTTCAAGTCGAGCAGAAAATTTTGCCCAAGCGATTTTCGTGCGGAGAGGTGGTGGCGTTTGATAACGTCGCGCAGCGGCGGCAGATCGTCGATTGCGGTCATTCTTGCGATGCCGCCATGCGTGCGGCGAGACGAAGCGCCGCGATCAGGCTCGACGGATTGGCTCGTCCAGTGCCGGCAATGTCGAACGCCGTGCCGTGATCCGGCGACGTACGAATGAAGGGCAGGCCGAGCGTGACATTGACGCCTTCGTCGAACGCCAATGTCTTGATCGGTATCAGCGCCTGATCGTGATACATGCAAACGGCGCAGTCATAGGTCTTCCGCGCGGCGGGATGAAACATGGTGTCGGCGGGCAGCGGGCCGCGCGCGTCGATTCCCTCTGCGCGCAGGGCGGCGACAGCCGGCGCGACGATCGCTTGGTCCTCATGGCCGAGCGCACCGCCTTCGCCGGCATGTGGATTGAGACCGGCGACGGCAAGACGCGGTCGCGCGATGCCGAAACGCGCGGTCAGATCGGCAGCGAGAATGCGCGACGTGGTGACGATCAACTCGCTGGTCAATTGCCCGATTGCTTCGCGGAGCGGTACATGAATGGTCACTGGCACGACGGCGAGCGTTGGCGACCACAACAACATGACCGGCAGCGGGGTACGGCCATCGTGCGTTGCCAGTTCGGCGAGGAATTCGGTGTGGCCGGGATGCCTGAAGCCGGCGTCGTACAACACGCTCTTGGCGATTGGATTGGTGACGACGGCGGAGGCAAGGCCGGCGCTCACGTCGGCGACAGCACGTCGAATTGCGGTGACCGCGAGCGGCGCACTGCTTGCGTCAGGCTGTCCGGGGCGGGAGGTGGGCGCATCCCCGACATTCACGACCGGGAGAGCTCGCGCGAAAATGTCGATGGCATCTTGAGGTTCAGTTTCGACGACCGCTATGTCGAGCCCCAGCAACCGGGCACGTTGGCGGATGAATTCGGCATTGCCCAACAGATAAAACGGTGCGATCCGATCTCCCGTGCGGCGCTGCCAAGCCGCGATCGCAATATCCGGACCGATTCCCGCTGGCTCGCCTATCGAGAGTGCGAGAGGTTTCTGCATTGATCCGCGGCCCATCCCCACTCGAAAGACTGTTCTTCTCGCCACAAGAGGCAACGATTGCCTCGCTCAATGGTCACGGATACCGCGGATCAACGTGAAATGCGTCATCCAATCGGAAAAGCAGCAAGGGAGACGTCGCGTCGATCGTCCGGCAAACGCTTCAGCGGTACTCGATCATCGCAGCCTTGCGGATCTCCTGCAGGTAGGATTTCGACTTCGCTTCGTATTTTTGCACGTAGAGCTTTTCGCGAATCTTGCGTTGCTCCGGCGTGTCGCCGCTGGTCGGCTTGCGTTCGCACAGCGCGACCATCTCGATGCCTTGCCGGGTCACCTCGGGTGCCGTGAGATGGCCGACCGGGGTCTTGTCCAGCAGTTCGCGAAGCGGTTGCGGCAGGTCTGCCGAAGTCTTGACGACCGTATCGCGGATTGTCGCGTTGCGCATTGAGCGAAACAGGGTGTTGGCATCGTCGCAGCTCTGCACTCGGCTTCGCAGCGTCTCGGCTTCCTTCCGGCGCATTTCGATCGTCGCTGCGGATGAGCCGCGCGGTACCACCAGCACGATGGGGCGCATCTGGTACTCGAAGTTATTGCCCTCGTTTTTCCCATCAGCGAGGTCGCCGGATGCCGTGCGGACAGCCCTGTCGTTCACCATCAGACTGTCCTTGAAGCGACCCCGGACGAGACTGCTCCAGACCATATCCGCCTTGATCCGGCTGCGTAATGTTCCAGGCCGAATGCCTCGACTCGCCAGCGTCTGCGTGAGTTGTTCGGGTGACATGCGCATCCGCTGGCTCATCGACGCATAAGAACTGTCGATGTCGGCGGCGGTGGGATCGACGCCGTATTTCTTGGCTTCCTTGATCTTGACCTTCTCGTCGATCAATTCCTCGAGGACCTGCTTGCGGTTGCCTTTCTGGTGCGACAGCGCCATCAGGCGCATTCGCTGATCGATATCGAAATTGGTGATCGGCTCACCATTGACCATTGCGGCGACGGCCTGGGCTCGCGCAGGTGTCACGCCGCCGCTGACCGAGAGGGCGCCGACGGCGATGAGGGCCAAGAATGCCAAACGAAGCGAAAAAGTCATCATATCCTGGGTGACGAGTTTTCGGGCGGAGGGTCTGTCCACTGGTTGCGGGCGGCGAAGTGTATGCGCGGCCGTGTGATTAATAGACGCCGGTTCCATTGGAGCCGGCCGACGTCTGTCCCAAAGTCCGCAAACCGAGTTGCAGCATGACAGCATGGCTTAGCTGTGGCGCAACGCCGCTCGTATACGACGAATACGAGTAGTTGGTGATGTAGTTGACGCCCAGAATGAAACAGTCGTCAACGTAACCGAATCCGATGGCATAGGTATCGACGGCATTGCTTTCGAGATTGAAGCGGGCCGCACCGGTCGCCACCCAATTCGACGCCAGTTTGATCGAGCCGCTACCCAGAATGCCGGACCGCCGGGTCAGGTAGCCGAGGTCGGGCTGGGCGGCGTAGTCGCCGTACATCACACTGACCGACCATCGGTTAAAGCTGGCACGACCTTCGACCTCAAGCCGCTGGACGGCGCCGGTCGCTTCGTCGAAGCGGGCGCGGGAACTGAACGAATAGGTGCTGTTGGGCGCATAAGCGAGGCTGGCAACATAGTCCGACACCGGCTTTTGCAACCCGGAATCCACGGCCGTGTTGGTGGCGTCGGCGACCGCGAACGAGTTCATGCCGAAGAGGTGGTACGACTGGCCAAACATCGCCTTGACGGTACCGCCATGATCGAACTGGGTGGTGGCCTGAATGCCGACATTGGCGCGGCCGCCGCCCTCGACCCGGTCATAGCCGGAGAACTTGTCGACGCTGAACAGGTTGCTGGTGTCGAAAATCATACTCTGCGCGTCTTCGTTGGGAAGACGGCCGGCATACTGCTCGTTCGGGCGTGCGATCACCTGAGCGATCGGCTCGATAATCGTCGTGCCCCACGGCTGCACATTGATGAACGGGTAGCGGTACTCGAAGCCCACCGTCGGCATCCACCGCACGTCGTTGACGCTGCCGGTCGGCAGGAAATTCGATACGCCCGGCTGATTGACGATCGACGCATTGATCGCATCGGCGCGGATCGAGGCGAAGGGGGTCCAGATCTGACCGATCGAATCGGTATAGGAGCGCCGCCATTGGGCTTCCGCCGTCAGGCGGGAGTAGGTGCCCGGGAAGCCGCGCAAAAGACATTGGCTTGGCGTCCGCGCCAGCGGATCGGCCGACGTCAGACTGCACAATGCATTGAGACGGGCCGTACTGGTAATCGGATCGAACGCGGCCACGTCACGCGTCAGACTGGTGAAATTGGTCTTGTAGCTGACTTCGCCGCCGAGGATCGGACGATTGAAAACGTTCGAATAGTCGATCACCGGGGCGACGATCGGCACTTGCGACTGATTGCCGGAGAGGCTGAGATAGTAGATCGCGCGCGCGTCGAAATAGCTGCGGTTGCCAACACCGGTCAGGTAAAGTTGCGAGATCGCCTCGGTCGGCAAACTCAGGAACGCCGCCATCGGGTCGCGATACTGCGACAGCCGATAGTCGGTGAGAAAAGTATAGTCCGACAGCGCAACGCCGTCCCAGCCCCAAGACCAACGGTCGTTGATCGCGAACTGACCCTTGGTCTCGACGCCACCGCGCAAAGTACGGTCGCCCGGCCGCCCGGCAAAGGCATTCGGGTCCTCCTGGCTGATGCCGTAGGCGCGGATGCGATAAGCGCCATCAATCAGCCGTTGCTGAAACTCGGCTTGCATCAACACGCCCTGCCGCGTGGTGAAGCGCGGCGCGAACGTCGCGTCCATATCCGGCGCGATCGCCCAATAGAACGGAATGCTGGCGCCGTAGCCGGTCTCGGTCGTATTCGAGAAGCCGGGCATCAGGAAGCCGGTCTTGCGCTTGACGGTCGGATCCGGGGTCGAGAAATACGGCAGGTAGGCGATCGGAACGCCGAAGAACTCGAGTCTGGCGTCTTCGAAATAAAGGGTCTTGTCGGTCTGATCGTGAATGACGCGCGCGCCCTTGACCTGCCAAAGCGGCGGCTTCTTTGGGTTGTCGCGGCACGCGGCGCAGGCGGTGTAAACGCCGTTCTGGAAGACCGTGTAATTGCCCTTGCTGCGGTCAGCGCGGGTTGCTGCCATGCGGGTCTGGTCGGCGGTATCGACACGAAGGGAATCGACGAACCCGTCACGATAGTCGTCGCTCAGATCGAGAACATTCGCGTAGGTGATTTTGCCGTCGACGTCGGTCAGTCGAATATTGCCTTCGGCGTGCAGCCGCTTGGTTTTCTGATCGTAGGTGACCTTATCGGCCTGCAGCGAGGTGCCGTTGTAGAAGATCTGGACGTTGCCGACCGCGGATACCTGCGAGTCGTTGTAGTTGTAGTCGACCTCGGCGGCCTGCACGAGCATCTGTCCGTCGCTGCTCGCGGACGGACGCGGCGGAACCGGGCGGGTGTGAGGCGCGTTGTAGGTGAAACTCTGGGCAGCCGCCGGCGCTCCCGTCGCCAACAGCATTGCGCCGCCGGACATCAGGCCGAGAACGATCGTCCACGTGGACATGAATCCGCGGTTGCGGCGCGGCAGCGCGCGTCGCATCGCGGCAGTCAAATGTCCCTGGCGGGTGGCGACGTCGGCCACTACCCGTCCTCCTGATACAACAAGGCCAAAAAGCCGGTCAGGCCACCCACGCAAACGGGCAGCCATGCGGCAGCGATTGGATGCATCAATTCGGCCTTGCTCAAATCTTCAGTTACCTTGGACAACACATAGAGCAGAAAGCCAGAACCCACGCCACTCAAAACCATCTTCTGCACTCCGCCGAAGCGAAAAAACCGCAAGCTGACGGAGGCAGCCAGCAACACCATAGCTATCAGCAAAAATGGCTGTGCCACAAGTTTATGATACTGCAATCGGTATCCCGCACTGGCCAATCCGGAGCTTTCGGACGACTTGATGTACGATGGGAGTTGCCAAAATGACACAGTTTCAGGGGTGGAAAAACTGTTCCGGACCTGCGCCGGGGTCAAGTTAGTGGCGAGATCGAGCGACTCCTGAATCACGGGGGGAGAATCAAGGGAGTATCTACGCACCGCCTTGAACACCCATCGGCCCTTCTCGAGGGTGGCTTCGCGCGCTTCGATCCGTTCGATGAACTCGTGAGCGTTGTTGAAACGGAAGACCGTCAACCCGGTCAGCCTCAGCCCCTGTTGCTCGCTGCGGGCCGCATTGATGATGGCCTGCCCCTCGCTGTTGACCTGATTGATCCAGAAGCCGGTAGCCTCCTGCAAACCACCTCCCGGAGCGCTGCCGAACAGTTTCGCTTCCAGTTGCTTTGATCGCTCGCGCAGTTCGGCCGACATCGGGTTGTAGAGGGTGGTCGCTACAATTCCGAGCACCAACGCGCTCGCCAGCGCCGGTGATATGAATTGCCATGCAGAGATACCGGCGGCGCGCGCCACCACCAGTTCCAGCCGACGCGACAATGCCAGATAGCAGGTCATGGCGCCGATCAGGACGCAGAATGGCGTCAGCTTTTCCAGAAGCTGGGGAACACGGAACAGCGAGGTCTCCGCGACCATGATCGCCGACGCGTTCACAAGGCTGGAGGTGCGCCGCACCATCTCGATGTAGTCCACCAGCACGAGGAGCACGAAGATGCTGGCGAACACGCCGACCGCCGACACCAGAAACCGGCCGGCGAAATAGCGTCCGAGCGTGTTGATCAACATGCTCATGACGACGTCACCGGGCGGCCGAACAGGCGAAGCAGGCGGGCGTTGGATCGATTGATTGCTTCCATCACCGCCGCCGGAGGTTCGATGACAACGCCAGTCAGGATGATCCAGACGCTGCATCCAATCGCGGCAACCAGCATGAGATACTGGAACAACGCGGCCATCGGCGACTTCACCGCCATGACGGAACAGGCAAAGCCGACCATCCGGACTCCGAAGACCGCGAGAATCGAGGCGGTGATCGAAAAATTACGGCTTTGCCGGGTGGTTCTCGGCGTACCCAGGAATGCGAAGGTCAGAGCCGCGAACGCGAACGGATAGATTGGCGACATGAGGCGATCGTGCAAATCGGCGAAGAACTGCCCGGGTAGTTGCTTGTACATCGGATCGTTTGGATCCGGTGAGATCAACTCCCAAAGATAGCGTTCGCGAATGCCATATGTAATGTCGCCACTGCGGTTGGAGAACTTCGACATGTCGAAGGCGTAGCGGTCGAACGACACCAGGATCGGGTCGCGCTTGTTGGCCTCGAACCGTTCGAGATGGCCATCCTGCAAGACCAGGAACGAACCGCGCTCGTTTTTCAACACCGTGCCGCGCTCGGCCATGATGCTGATGCGCTCCTTGGGATCGCGCCGATCGTCGACGAAAACGCCGGCCAATATGCCGCCGGGAAGCCGCTCACGAATTCGGATGGTCAGATTCGGTTCAAGCTGAGAGAAGCGGCCCGGCTGCAAAATGTTGGCGAGGACGTCGGCGGTGATCTCGGCGTCCCACTGCTTGATCCGCCGCATTCCGTCGGGCGCCAGATAGGCCGCGATGAAGGCAACCAGGAAGGCGACGATCGCGGTCGCGATCAGAAATGGCCGGAACAACCGAATCGGCGACAGGCCGGCGGCATTCATCACGATGATTTCGGAATCGGTGGCGAGCTTGTTGAGGGTATGCGAAACCGCGATCATCAAGGCTATGGGCGCGATGATCAGCACCAGCGCCGGAATCACCAGACTGGTGATGCCCAGAAACGTCAGGATCGTCTGACCCTGGCTCGTCATCAGGTCGATGCCGCGCAAGGCCTGGGTGATCCAGATGACGCCGGTGAGGCTGATCAGAACCACCGCGAACGATGCAAGCGTCGTCCGGACGATATACTTGTCGATCGACCCCATCGGGCAGCACTGTCCCCATCCAGAAACTCGAAACGGCTACGTAGCCCAGATTCGCAAGGAATCTCCCCATGGGCGCTGCCGAACTCTGACAATACCAAGAATTCGATCGGATAACACCGCTCCGATCGGGCAACAAAATGGCTGGGCCGTGGCGCGGCTCGGGTATCGTTAACAGATGTATGACGCTTGAAGATCGGTCGCGATACGAACAACATCGTGAACGCCGAGGCTGCACACGCCGATGCGGATTGAGCTTGACGGATCGGCTGCCACAACCAAGAAACTATCGGTCACAGGGCGGCGATTACCAGCGGAGTCGCCCACACGCATTCGATTGATTGGAGAATCGTTCATGTCAGATGCCGTCAAGCTCGGCTTCGTTTCGTTTTCGACGGTTGCGCGCGGCCCGTTGGTGGTTTTCTGCGACGATGCTCTGAAATTCGGAGCGGCAACCCGAAAAATACTGGGCGGCGCGACCGACATCGTCAAACGGGCGGCCGCCGCCAACCGTTTCAAGGGAAAGCTGGGCGCAGTTCTGGACATTTTGGCGCCGGAGGGCGTGCGCGCGGATCGACTGATCGTGATCGGCGCAGGCAAGGCCAGCGCCCTCGAAGAACGGGATTTTCTGAAACTCGGTGGTGTCGCCGCGGGGAAGATCGGTACGGGCAACCGCGGGGCAACCGTTGTTGCCGAGTTGCCGACGGCGGCAATGACGCCGGCCCAGGCTGCGTCGACGGCACTTGGGATGCAACTGCGCGGCTATAAATTCGATCGCTACAAGACCAAGAAGAAGGACGATGACGCCAGGACGACTCGAACCGAAATCGCCATCGCGGTGAATGATGTTGCGGCAACGCGAAAGGCGTTCGCGCCGCAGAGCCAGATCGGCGACGGTGTCCTGCTGGCGCGCGAGTTGGTCAACGAGCCACCGAACGTCCTTTTCCCGACTGAGTTCGCCCGGCGCGCCACGCTTCTCCGCAAGCTCGGCGTCAATGTCGAGGTGCTCGACGTCAAGGCCATGGCCAAGCTGAAGATGGGGGCTCTGCTCGGTGTGGGGCAGGGCTCGAGCCAGCCCAGCCGAACCGTGGTCATGCGCTGGAACGGCGGCAAGCGCGGCGAAGCACCGGTTGCCTTCATCGGCAAAGGCGTCTGTTTCGACACCGGAGGCATTTCGATCAAGCCGGCCGGCAGTATGGAAGAAATGAAGGGTGACATGGGTGGCGCCGCTTGCGTCGTCGGCCTGATGCACGCCCTCGCGGCCCGCAAGGCCAAGGTCAATGTCGTGGGCGCAATCGGCATCGTCGAGAATATGCCCGATGGCAATGCGCAGCGGCCCGGCGATATCGTGACGTCGATGTCGGGCCAGACCATTGAGATCATAAACACCGATGCTGAGGGGCGTTTGGTACTCGCCGACGTGCTCTGGTACGTCGCCAAGAAGTTCAAGCCGAAATTCATGATTGATCTGGCGACGCTGACCGGCGCCATCATGGTCGCGCTCGGAACCGAATATGCCGGTCTGTTCTCCAACGACGACCAGCTCGCGGCGCGACTTGCGGAAGTCGGACAGGCGACCGGGGAGCGGGTATGGCGGATGCCGCTCGGGCCGGAATACGACAAACTGATCGACTCGCAGTTCGCCGACATGAAGAACACCGGTGGCCGCCACGGTGGTTCCATCACAGCCGCGCAGTTTCTCCAGAGGTTCGTGGACGGAACGCCCTGGGCCCATCTCGATATCGCCGGAACCGCGATGGGCGCCCCCAAAACCGACATCAACCAGAGTTGGGGATCGGGCTACGGAGTCCGCCTGCTGGAACGGCTGGTGGCCGAACACTATGAAGCCAGGCGATGACGGAGATTCTCTTTTATCATCTGCAAAACATGAGCGTTGAAAATGTGTTGCCGTCGCTGCTTGAGAAGTCGCTGCAGCGGGGCTGGCGTGCGGTGGTGCAAACGGCTTCGGAGGAGCGGGCCGATGCGCTGGATGCGCATTTGTGGACCTACAGAGATGATTCATTTCTTCCGCACACGACGTGGCGGACCGCAGATGCGCATGAACAGCCCGTCGTCGTCGCGGCTGCGGAAACCAACCCGAATGAGGCTCATATCCGCTTTCTGGTCGATTGCGCGGCGTTGCCTCCGGACGCGGAGCGCTACGAGCGCGTCGTATTGATGTTCGACGGCAACGACGATGACGCGGTTGCCGGCGCACGTAACGCCTGGAAGGACGGCAAAGCCCGCGGATTTACGGTAACCTATTGGCAGGCCGACGACCGGGGACGGTGGCAACGTCGGGAATAATATTGTTAAATGTTTAACGATAGGCGCGGTTTTGACGGCCACCCGTGCAGCGGCTGCTACGCCGGTCATCGTCGCGCCGTAAATCAATGATGGACACGATACTGTCGAATTCCATCGTCCTCAAACGGGATCGAACGTGCGAAACAGCTCTCCACATCGAAATATCGTGCTTGTTGCGGCGCTGCTTGCACCACTGCTGGCCGGCTGTTCGGGAGCCAGCATGTCCGACGTCTTTTCCAGCGACCTGATGTCGAAGGACACTCAATGGTTTTCGCGTGCCGGACGGAGTCTCAACAGGAACGTCTCTATCGAGACGCCGCCGCTGACGCCGGAGAAGCCGATCACGCCTGAGGATCTCATCAGCGCCGATGGTCAATGTCCGGGCATGGCACCGCCGAGCGAGGCCAGCGCCATGGCCGAGGGGCCGGGTGCGACGCCGCCCGCCCAAGCCGGACATGTTGCGTTGGGCCATACTGAATGTGACGTGGCGCGTGGCGCCGGCGCTCCCGACAACGTCAATCTTTCAACCGGCCCCGGTGGCGAGCGGATCGCGGTGTTGACCTATACCAAAGGAACCCGTGCCGGAATCTATACGTTCAACGCTGGCCGCTTGCGATCGATCGAACGTTTGCCGGAGCCGACCGCGCCGGCACGGCCGACGCGTGCGAAATCCAGCAGGCGGCACGCCGGCTGACAGGGGTCATCCGACTTCCTCATCGAGCGCCGCGCTGGCTGCAAGCCACTCGTCCTCGGCGCGCTGAAGCGCCGCGGCTGCACCGGTGCGAGCCTTGCCAAGCTGCGCGGCCTGCTTGGGATCGCGTTGATAGAGGTCCGGTATCGCAAGCGCCGCATCGATTTTCGCAATGATGTCGCCGATACGCGCGATTTCCGCCTCGGCTTCCGAGACCCTCTGCTTCGGAGATACACGCTTTTCCGATTTCGGACGTGAGGTCTTTTCGCGCGTACGGAGATCGACGGTGCGATCGCGCGGCGCGGTCGGTTGCGCTCCGCGCGATGACAGCACCGTTCGGCGATAGATGTCGAGATCGCCGTCATACGGTGTAACGGTTCGGTCGGCGACCACCCACAACTGGTCGGCACAGGCCTCGATCAGATAGCGATCGTGCGACACCATGATGATCGCGCCCGGAAATTCATTGATGGCTTCGGCGAGCGCGGCACGGCTGTCGATATCGAGGTGGTTGGTGGGCTCGTCGAGGATGATCATGTTCGGCGCGGCAAAGGTGGCGAGGCCGAGCAACAGGCGGGCCTTCTCGCCGCCTGACAGATTTTTCACCGTCGTGTCGCCCGCCTTGCCTGAGAATCCGATGGCGCCGACCCGCGCGCGAACCTTGGATTCCGGCGCGTCTGGCATCAGGCGGCGGACATGATCGTAGGGCGAGCCGGCGAGATCGAGTTCGTCGGTCTGATGCTGCGCAAAGTATCCGACGGAGAGCTTGTCGGCGCGGACGATCTTGCCGGAAAACGGTGCAAGCTTTCCGGCGAGCAACTTCACCAGCGTCGACTTGCCATTGCCGTTGGCACCCAGCAGCGCGATGCGGTCGTCGTTGTCGATGCGTAAAGTAACGCGGTTAAGGACCGGTTTGGCTGCATCGTATCCGACCGTAACACCATCGAGCGCGATGATCGGCGGTGACAGTGTCTTGTCGGGTGTCGGAAAGGTGATCTCACGAACGTCCTGAGTGACCAGCGCGGTGACCGGCTTCATTTTCTCCAGCATCTTGACGCGTGACTGCGCCTGCCGCGCCTTCGATGCCTTGGCTTTGAAGCGGTCGACAAAATCCTGCAGCCGCTTGCGTTGTTCCTGCTGGCGCTTGGCGTGTTTGGCGTCGAGCATCTCGCGCGCCGCGCGTTGTTCCTCGAACGACGAATATGTACCCTTGTAAAGTGATAGCTTGCCGTGATCGAGATGCAGGATCTGATCCACCGACGTGTCGAGTAGATCTCGGTCGTGGCTGATCACGATCACCGTACGCGGATAGTGGGCAAGGTGGTCCTCAAGCCATAACGTGCCTTCGAGATCGAGATAGTTTGTGGGCTCATCGAGCAGCAACAGATCGGGCGCGGAAAACAGCGTGGCCGCCAGCGCCACCCGCATCCGCCAACCACCGGAGAATTCCTGACAAGCTCGGGCCTGATCCGCCGTTGAGAATCCCAGGCCGTTGAGAATCGCGGCGGCGCGGGCCGGTGCCGAGTGGGCGTCGATATCGGCGAGACGGGTCTGGATATCGGCAATCCGATGCGGATCGTGGGCGGTCTCGGCCTCGCGCAGCAAGGCGTCACGTTCGCGATCGGCCTTGAGTACGACATTGATCAGGCTCTCGGGGCCATCGGGCGCTTCCTGGGCGAGGCTGCCGATGGTCCAGCGCGGCGGGACGGCGATGCTTCCGCTCTCCAGGGGCAACTCGCCTCGGATGGCGTGAAACAGGGTGGATTTGCCGACGCCGTTGCGCCCAACGAAACCAACCCGTGCGCCCGGCACGATCTGCACCGTGCTGTGATCGATCAGAAGGCGGCCGGCGATACGAACCGAAATGTCAGTGAGGGAAAGCATCCGGGCTTTTCACCGGAGATGCGCTCGAACGCAAGCGTCGTGAGTCGAAAGGGCGAAGCCTCAAGCTGCCGGTTACCGGGAGTGGGGCGGTCGCGCCTTCAAAGCCGAGCCAGTACGGCTATCGTCTTCCTGACGTTGCATCTCGGCGAGCAGGGACTGGAACCGGGGCGGCAGATCGGCGGCGTCGGGTACCTCGGCGCCAATCAGCTTTTGCCCGATTGCCCGACAAATCGAAGTGCTTGTCGCGTAATCGAGGCGGTCCGCGTCATCGGTCGATTGCTCCGCCATCTTGAGTTCCATTCACAAGATTTCATTCAATAGACGCTGGAATAAAGCCAGGAGCATCAAGATGGTTTCATTCCAACCGAGTCTTTATCGCCTTTAGTAAAGATTGATTAAAGATCAAAGTCGGGGGAACCGGCTCATGAAAAAAGCCCCGCCGCCGATGGCGTACGGGGCCGTTTCACACTTTATGCCGATCGCTCAGTAACAGCGATTGATCCAGCGCCAGCGCAGGCCATAGGGCGTCGGGACCAGCCGGCGAACGGTGCAGCCATAGCCGCCGGCGTACACCGGGCCGCCGATATAAACCCGCGGACCGCCATGGAAGCCGTGATGGAAATGGCCGTGAAAGCCGTGATGGTGGCCATGGTGATGGAAGCCGCCGGCGGAGGCGGTGCTGGGCGAAAGCGCGACGAAACCCAAAGAGGCGGCGGCAACGAAAGCCAGCGCGAACTTCTTCAACATTGTCATCTCCTGTCTTTGTACGACGCGATACGCCGGGGAGGGGTTCGAGACGATCTCGAAGGCGTCGTGTCTGACGTTAGGTCGCAGCGCCTTCCGAAGCTGTTCAGGCCGCCGGGCATGGAGTGTGATCCAGCGCACGCAGCGGTATTTGACGTTGAACGCCACCGGCTGCCGCACGACTAAGCGCGTTCGGCGGGAAATGTCGCCTTGCCCGGGCGCGACGGCGTCGATATAAGCCCCGCAACCTCCCTCCATGGTTGTTGCAAGGACGAAGACATGGCGATTGAACGCACCTTTTCGATTATCAAGCCCGACGCTACCGCCCGCAATCTGACCGGCGCCATCAACGCGCTGATCGAGAAGGCCGGACTGCGGATTGTCGCGCAGAAGCGGATTCGTATGACGCGCGAGCAGGCCCAGACCTTTTACGCCGTGCACAAGGAACGTCCGTTCTTCGGCGAACTGGTGGATTTCATGATCTCGGCGCCGGTCGTCGTGCAGGTGCTCGAAGGCGAGGGCGCGATCGCGAAGTATCGCGACGTCATGGGCGCGACCGATCCGTCGAAGGCGGCCGAGGGTACCATCCGCAAGGCTCACGCCAAGTCGATCGGCGAGAACTCGGTTCACGGTTCCGACGCCCCGGAGACTGCCGTGATCGAGATCGCGCAGTTCTTCTCCGGCAACGAGATCGTGGGTTGATCGCCGGAACGCTTTTTCTCGACTGAATGAGACGTAACACAGCCTTCGGCATCCTCGCCGGAGGCTGTTATCGTTAAAGAGGTTGAGTCGCGCCTCGCCATGCGCCGCTCGGCGTCGTGTTGCGCTCGCTCGAAAACACGATCGATCGCGGTTGTCTCGACCAAAGACCAAGAGCGGTTTCGGTACCGGCTTCGTACAAGCGGATCGTGCCATGTGACGTGGTGGCCGGAAAGGAGGAGGCTTGGACTGGCTGTTGCATATTTTCGATCCCGCGACGATCTCAGGTCTCGTCACCGATTTTCAGAACGAGGTGCATCATCCGTCGTTCTGGGTCGCGGTCGGTCAGATCATCTGGATCAACGTTCTGCTGTCGGGCGACAATGCACTTGTGATCGCGTTGGCTTGCCGCGGGCTGCAGCCGCGTCAGCGCTTGTGGGGCATGGTTTTCGGTGCCGGCGCCGCCGTGATCCTCCGTATTGTCTTTACGGGCATCGTCGCCACCCTGATGGAGTTGCCCTATCTCAAATTGGTCGGCGGGCTCGCCCTGCTGGTGATCGCGGCCAAACTGCTTGTTCCTGAAGACGAGGAGGGTGAGAACGGTATTCAGGCCGCTGCGCATCTCATGGCCGCCGTGCAGATCGTCGTTGTCGCCGACATCGTCATGAGTCTCGATAACGTCATTGCGGTAGCGGCGGCGGCAAACGGCAGCGTGCCGCTGTTGATCTTCGGATTGGCGATCAGTGTTCCACTTATCGTCGCCGGCGCCGCGATCATCATGGTGGTGCTGACGCGATTACCGTTTCTGGTTTGGGCAGGTGCCGCTCTGCTGGGCTGGATCGCCGGCGAAGTGATTGCCACCGACCCCGCGGTTCAGCCGCTCTTCCATCGTGTGCTCGGCGGCACCGTGGCGCTGACCTTCGATCTGACATCGGCGGTTTTCTCGGATCTGCCGCAGTTCGCGTTCCGCGGCGAAGTCAGCGAGATTTTCTGTGGCGTGCTTGGAATGATCGTGGTGCTGGTCGCCGGCGGCATCTGGCGCCGGCGCAATGCGCGTCGGTTGCGCCAAAGCGAAGCCGGCGAGACGTCATCCGCCGGCGAATAGCGCCACCGATATCATCCCGGTCGATCGGAGCATGATTCCAAAAAATTGAAGCCGGCTTGCGGCCGAGTCCTGCTCGAACAAAAAGACAAACGACGAGTCCGATTCAAAGCAGTTGAACCAGGTTCTAGAGAAACGTTCGTTCGCGCGCCTTGATCACCCGCACCAGCGTGTCGTTGACGGGTGTCAGCACGCCAAGAGATTGACCGAGCCGGGGGATCGATCCGTTGATGGCATCGATCTCGCAGCGCCGCCGGGCTTCGTAGTCGAGCAGCATCGATGGTTTGGCATTTGGAATCTTGCCGCCAAGCTTGCGAATATGCGCGGTCGGATCGCCGACATCGAGCTTGATGCCGGACGCGTGGGCGACGGCAACGGCTTCCTCGGCGCAGCCGCGGGCGACCGGCCAGGCATCGGCATCGTCCATCACGCCGCCGATGGTCAATCCGGTGGTGCAGCAGGTGGCGGAGAAGGTGACGTTCATGATCAGCTTCTCCCAGACCATGCGCTTGATGTCGTCGAATAACGCCACCTTGAATCCCGCCGATTCCCAGATAGCTGCCGATGCTTCAAGGCGCGATTGCGGCAGTCCGGCGAACGCGCCGAAGCGGATCATCTCCATGCCGTTGTGATGGACGTGGCCCGGGCCGCGCATCGACGCGCCGAAACCGCCGACCACGCCGACCGCCAACCGGTCCGCGCCGACGATGGGCGCTGCGATTTCCGGGGAGCCCAACCCGTTCTGAATCGATTGCACGACGGTATCGGGGCCGATCAGCGACAGGCTCGCGCGCGCGGCGGCCGCGACATCGAAGGCCTTGGTGGCAATGATAACGAGATCGCAGGCACCGATACCATCCGTCGTCGTCGATGCGTTGAGACGCACGGTGCGGTCACCGCTGATGCCTTCGCATCGCAGGCCATGCGCAGCCATCGCGGCCGCATGATCGGGCCAGAGCGTAATGGCGTGGACCTCATGACCCGCATCGGTCATCAGCGCGGCATAGACGGAGCCCATGGCCCCGCAACCCACAATCGCAACCTTCGCCATGTTGTTGTCCTTGTTGGGATCGGTTCGTACGACCGACTTCTAACTAGATGATTGCGGGAGAAACCAATGTATCGTCGGGGCCGCCGGTTGCGTCAGTCTTGCAAACGTCGCCGTCGATCCGCGCGCCTCCGCTGGCCACCAGCCGAAGCGCATCGGGATAGATACGATGTTCGATTCTCAGCACGCGCTCCGCAAGCGTCTCGGGCGTATCATCCTCGCGCACCGCGACCGCGCCCTGCATGACGATGGGGCCGGCATCCATTTCGGGCGTGACGAAGTGCACCGTCGCGCCCGAAACTTTCACGCCCGCCCGCAAGGCCTGGCCATGCGGATCACGACCGCGGAACGACGGCAGCAACGAAGGATGGATATTGAGCATCCGTCCCGCCCAACGATTCACGAAATCGGTGGTCAACAACCGCATGAAGCCGCCCAGGCAGATCAATTCGATGCCGTGTTGATCGAGCGCCGCCTGCAATGCCGCCTCGAAAGCCGCGCGATCCTTGCCAAACGGCGAGCTATCGATCACCAGCGTCGCGACATTGCTCTCCTTTGCCTTAGCGAGCCCTGCCGCGTCCGGCTTGTTGGAAATCACCACGGCGATTTCGGCGGGAAAGTTCGCTGTCCTGGCCGCCGCGATCAGCGCCGCCATGTTGGAGCCGCGTCCGGAAATGAGAATGGCGACGCGCCGTTTCACCGCGTTCACCATGCCAGGTTCAGGTGTCCGTCATAAACGACGCGCTCGCCGTCGCCACTCTCGATGACTTCGCCGAGTTGCACGGCCGTTTCGCCATGAGTCGTGAAGCTGTCCAGGACGGCGGCTGCCGCATCGCGTCCGACGATGGCGATCATGCCGATACCGCAGTTGAAGGTCCGCAGCAGTTCGAGTTCGGAGATGTCGCCCTGTTGCGCCAGCCATTTGAACACCGGCAGTACCGACAACTGCGTGAGGTCGATCCGCACGCCCAATGACTTCGGCAGTACGCGCGGAATGTTGTCGGTAAATCCGCCGCCGGTGATGTGCGCCAGACCCTTGACGCTTCCGGTGTTGCGGATCGCGTGCAGGCACGACTTCACATAGAGGCGGGTCGGTGTCAGCAGCGCGCCGCCCAGCGTCAGCACCGGCGCGAACGGAGCAGGGGCATCGAAGCCGAGCCCGGACTTCTCCACGATCTTGCGCACCAGCGAGAAGCCGTTGGAGTGGACGCCGGAGGAGGCCAAGCCAATCACGATATCGCCGGCCGCGATGTCGCGACCGGGGAGCAAGGTCCCACGCTCCGCCGCGCCGACTGCGAAGCCCGCAAGATCGTAGTCGCCATCCTTGTAGAGCCCCGGCATCTCGGCGGTTTCGCCCCCGATCAGCGCGCAGCCGGACTCGCGGCAACCCTCGGCAATACCGGCCACGATCGTGGCAGTTGCTTCCGGATCGAGCTTGCCGCAGGCGAAGTAGTCGAGAAAGAACAGCGGCTCCGCGCCCTGGACCACAAGGTCGTTGACCGACATCGCCACCAGATCGATGCCGATGCCATTGTGGATGCCGGTCTCGATGGCGATCTTGACCTTGGTGCCGACACCGTCGGTCGCCGCCACCAGAACGGGATCCTTGAAGCCGGCCGCCTTGAGGTCGAACAGCCCGCCAAAACCGCCGATCTCGGCATCGGCGCCGGCGCGGGCGGTGGCGCGGACCATCGGTTTGATGAGGTCGACGAGTCGGTTGCCGGCATCGATATCGACCCCGGCGTCGGCATAGGTCAGTCCGTTCTTGCGGTCGGTCATGGTGTCGGTCGGTCCTGCCCCGGTCGCGCGGCGCCGAGGTCTGGCCGCGGCGGGGAAAACGTGGATTTCAACGGTGGTTACGTCGAATTGCTGTGATGTGCAATGGTTCGGCAAGTCTCGGCCGCATATACTGTGCAAAGACCGGCCGATTTCCCGTCATGCTGGCCCAACCCCTTGTGAAGACTGGCGAAAGCCCGAGAACGCGGCGTGAGCATCCCCAACATCATTACCCTGGTTCGCATCCTCCTGGTTCCGGTGATCGTCTGGGCCATCGCCTCCGGTCAGATGAAGGTTGCGTTCGGCATCTTCGTCATCGCCGGGATCAGCGACGCCGTGGATGGCTTCCTGGCCAAACGATTCAATATGGCGAGCGAACTCGGCGCGCTGCTGGACCCGCTCGCGGACAAGGCGCTGCTGGTTTCGATCTATGTCGCGCTTGGCATCTGGGGCGCGTTTCCGCGCTGGATCGTGATCCTGGTGGTGTCTCGGGATATCATGATCGTGGGCGCGGTGATCATCTCCTGGCTGTTCGGCAAGCCGATGCCGATGAAACCGCTGATGGTTTCCAAACTGAACACCGGAGCGCAGGTGGCGCTTGCCGCCTTGGTTCTGGCGGCATTGGGATTCAACTTCAGCGCCGCGCCGTATGAGCTTATTCTGATGGCCGGCGTGACCATCCTGACGCTGTTGTCGGTGGCTCTTTATTTGGTGGAATGGCTTCGCCATATGAGCACGATCGAATTGAGCCGCTAACGGCAAGATGTGGTGTGCCGGCGCTGCCGGAACGGAGTCCATGCGTGTCAGTGAGTGCCCCGCCTCGTCAGCTTGCGTTTGCCTTGCCTCATTCCGAGAGCTTTTCGCGCGACGATTTTCTCGACGGTCCGTGCAATGCCGCCGGGCTGGCGCTGATCGAGCGATGGCCCGACTGGCCGAGCCGCGTGATGATGCTGGTCGGGGCCGAGGGATCGGGCAAAAGCCATCTGGCGGCGATCTGGGCCAAGGATGCCGGCGCGCGTGTCACGGCGGCGCATACCCTGACAGCGGCGACGGTGCCGGCCGAACTGGTGACCGGCGCCCTGGTGGTCGAGGATGTCGATCCAGCGACCGTGGATGAGCGGGCGCTCTTCCATCTTCTCAATCTCGCCCGCGAGCATAATGCGTTTGTCCTGATGACGGCGCGGCAGCCGCCAGCAGCGTTCGATATCGGGTTGCGGGATTTGCGATCCCGGCTGCGCGCCGTGCCGGTTGTCGCGCTCGCCCAACCTGACGACGGTCTGTTCCGGGCGCTCATCGTCAAACTTGGCGCCGACCGACAGATGCAACTCGATGAGGCCGTTGTGAGTTATCTGGCGAGCCGTATCGAACGATCCTTCGTCGCGGCGCGGGAAGCGGTGGCGCGGCTCGACGCAGAATCCTTGCGGCTCGGCCGGCCGATTACCCGTGCGCTGGCGGCGGATGTGTTGCGGCAAGGCACGGTTGCTTCCGACGACTGACGGCTGTGCCGACGGTGTCGGGACGGGAGTTCTGTCGCATGTCGGCGCATGTGACGGAGCGACGACTTGATCCCGGCCGGGTTCGTGTCATTGAATTGTCATGTCGATAGAACATGGTCGGCGCGGATTCCGTGGTTTCAGATGAGTTGGATTGCCTTCGATGGATGCTGTTCAAGCGACGACAATTGAAGACGAAAAGGCCATTGCCGCCGAAGCTGCGCCGTCGATAGCGTCCAGCCCGGAGCGCTACATCAACCGGGAATTGTCCTGGCTGCATTTCAATCGCCGGGTTCTCGAGGAATCCGTCAATGCCGGTCACCCGATCCTCGAGCGCGTTCGCTTCCTGTCGATTTCCGCAAATAACCTTGACGAATTCTTTATGGTCCGCGTCGCCGGTATCAAGGCGCAGGTTCGCGAAGGCATTCTCGAACGGAGCCCCGACGGCCTGACGCCGGCCGAACAGCTCGTTGTGATCAACGAGATGGTGTCGCGGCTCGCGACCGATCAGCAGGCGATCTGGCGCGATCTGCGCGGCAGTCTCGCCGAGGTCGGCATCGTTCTGGTGGACGGCAAGGATGTGACCAAGGCCGAGCGCGCCTGGGTGGAAGATCATTTCCTTCACAACATCTTTCCGTTGCTGACGCCGCTGGCGATCGATCCGGCGCATCCGTTCCCGTTTATTCCGAGTCTTGGCTTCACCGTGGCCCTGCATATGGTCAGGGTCGCTGACGGCAAGCCGATGGACGCGCTGATCCGTATGCCGGGCAAGATCGATCGCTTCATTCGGATGCCGCAAACCGGCAAGGATACGTCCGTTCGCCTGATGACTTTGGAACAGGCCACCAGCCTGTTTATCGGACGGTTGTTCCCCGGCTATCTGGTCAAGGGGCAGGGTTCGTTTCGTGTGATCCGCGACAGCGAACTCGAAATCGAGGAGGAAGCCGAAGACCTGGTGCGGCTGTTCGAGACGGCGCTCAAGCGCCGTCGTCGCGGTTCGGTCATTCGCCTCGAAATCGAAGCGACCATGCCGGAGGATTTGCGTGCTTTCGTGCAGCGAGCGCTCGCCACCAGCGACGACGAAGTGCTGCTGGTCGATGGCGTGCTGGCGATGAACGAGTTGTCGCAACTGACGCGGCTCGATCGTCCCGATCTCGAATTCGTGCCCTACGTGCCGCGACATCCCGAGCGGGTGCGCGATCACGGCGGCGATATTTTCGCGGCGATCCGGCAGAAAGACCTGATCGTCCACCACCCCTATGAATCCTTCGACGTCGTCGTGCAGTTTCTGCAACAGGCGGCGCGCGATCCCGACGTGGTGGCGATCAAGCAGACGTTGTATCGCACGTCGCGTGACTCCCCGATCGTCCGTGCCCTCGTCGAAGCCGCCGAGGCCGGCAAATCGGTGACGGCGCTGGTCGAACTGAAGGCGCGCTTCGACGAGGAAGCGAACATCCGCTGGGCGCGCGACCTCGAACGCGCCGGCGTGCAGGTGGTCTACGGCTTTCTTGAACTGAAAACCCACGCCAAGCTCTCGCTGGTCGTGCGGCGGGAAAACGGCACCTTGACGACCTACGTGCATACGGGGACGGGCAACTATCATCCCGTAACCGCGCGCATCTATACCGACCTGTCTTATTTCACGTCGGATCCGATCATCGGACGCGATGCCGCGCGCGTGTTTAACTACATCACCGGTTACGCGGAGCCGAGCGACATCGAAAAGATGGCCGTGTCGCCGTTGACGCTGCGCAAGCGCATTCTCGATCACATCGAGGGCGAGATTGCCTTCGCACGGCAGGGCAAGCCTGCCGCGATCTGGATGAAGATGAATGCACTGGTCGATCCCGAGATCATCGATGCGCTTTACGCGGCGTCGCAGGCGGGTGTCTCTATCGACCTCGTCGTGCGTGGCATCTGCTGTCTGCGGCCCGGCGTTCCCGGCCTGTCCGATAATATTCGCGTCAAATCGGTGATTGGGCGTTTCCTGGAACACGGCCGAATCTATTGCTTCGGCATGGGCTCGGCGATGCCGGGACCGAAAGCGGCTGTGTATATCTCGTCGGCGGACATGATGCCGCGTAATCTCGACCGACGCGTCGAGGTGCTGTGTCCGCTGCAAAATCCAACGGTGCATCAGCAGGTTCTCGAACAGATCATGGTCGCCAACCTGAAAGATACCGAACAGAGCTGGCAGTTGTTGCCGGATGGGTCGTCAACGCGTATGAAGGCGGCGAAGGGCGAGGAGCCCTTCAATTTGCACAACTACTTCATGACCAATCCGAGTCTGTCCGGCCGTGGAAAGTCACTCAAGGAATCGTCGCCGCGCCGCCTTACGCGCAAATCGGAACGGCATTCGTCCTCGTCATAGAGGGGTTGCTGCGTGACGGCGCGCCCTCGCAAGCGCGCATCCAGCGTGGCGGTGATCGACATCGGTTCGAACTCCGTGCGTCTTGTGGTCTATGAATCGCTGGCGCGCAGTCTGGTTTCGATCTTCAACGAGAAAGCGCTGTGCGGCCTCGGTCGCGAGGTGCAGACTACAGGTCTGCTGGCGGAGGATGCCGTCGCCAAGGCGTTGACGTCGCTGCGGCGGTTCCGTGCGCTCTGCAAGGTGATGAAGGTCGGCAAGGTCTACGCGGTTGCGACCGCCGCGTGTCGCGATGCGACCAATGGACCTGAATTCATCGCTCGCGCCGAGAAGATCTGCGGCACGCCGATCGATATTTTGTCCGGCAAACGCGAAGCCCAGCTTTCGGCTCTCGGTGTCGTGTCCGGTATCTACAAGCCGAACGGCATCGTCGGCGATCTCGGCGGCGGTTCGCTCGAACTGATCGATGTACGCGGCGGTCGCCTCAGCAGCGGCGTGACGCTGCCGCTCGGCAGCCTCGCCTTGCAGGATGCGTCGCAGAAGTCGCTCAAGCGCGCGCAGCGCATCGTGCGAGATGAATTGACGCGGGCGCCGCAGCTTGCGGCCGGCAAGGGCCGCACGTTCTACGCCGTCGGCGGCACATGGCGCGCGCTCGCGCGCATTCACATCATTCAAAGCGGATACCCGCTGAAGGTGATGCACGGCTATTCGATTCCGGCGACCGAAGCGTTGACCTTCGTCCGGCGATTGCGCCGGCTCGTCGCCAGCAATTCACTGGCCGATATCGAGGCGGTGGCCGACGCTCGGCAGCCGCTGCTTGCCTATGCGGCGCTGGTGCTCGAACATGTCATTCGCATCGCCAAGCCCGACGCCATCGTGTTTTCGACCTACGGCGTGCGCGAAGGCCTGCTCTACGAAATGTTGCCGGAGCAGGAGCGAGCGAAGGACGGTCTTGTGAGCGCCGCGCAAACCTTGAACGTCTTACTGTCGCGCTCGGCGCGTCACGCGGAGGAGTTGATCGCGTGGACCGATCGCTTTTTCAAGATCGCAAAATTGTCGGAAACGCCTGACGAACGGCGCCTGCGGCACGTTGCCTGTCTGTTGTCCGACATCGGCTGGCGCGTGCATCCCGACTATCGCGGCGAGCAGACGCTCAATCTCGTCTGTCACGGTAATTTCGGTCAGATCACGCACGAAGGGCGGGCATTCGTCGCGCTCTCGGTGTTCTATCGCTATGCCGGATTGCGCGAGGAAAATGAATCGCCGCCGGCGGTTCGCACGCTGGTTTCGCCGATGCTGCTCGAACGCGCGCGGATTCTCGGCGCGGCTTTCCGCGTCGCGCATCTGATCACGGCGGCGCGGCCCGGCGTGTTGCCGGCGACGCACTTCCGCAGCAAGGGTCGCAAGCTCTCCCTGATCTTCGAGCACCGCATGGTCGATCTCGTGGCGGACCGCGCCGGCAGCCGCTTCAAGCAACTCGCCAAGCTTGTGGGACGCTCTGGTTCTATCGTCCGGAAGTAGCGGACGACTTTCCCACTCACCTCGGTCACCGATGATTGAACGGTGCGCGGCAACGATGCCGCGTCGCGCGCGTTGTTGCGACATTCCATCTTCACAACGCCAGTGCCGAGATTTTTGCAGCGGCATCCATTCCGGAGATGGTTGGGGCAGTTGAACTCGGAGTGACCCGTGACCACTTTGCCCGCCGATCAATCGCATATTCCGCCCGATCACGAACAAACGCGCAGGGATTTTCTCTATGTGCTGACGGGATGCGTCGGAGCGGTCGGCGCGGCGGCCACGCTCGTTCCGCTGATTTCCCAGATGGAGCCCGATCAAGCGACATTGGCGGCCGGCGGTCCTGTCGATCTCGATTTGAGCAAGGTGCAGCCCGGGCAGCAGGTCGTCGTTCGCTGGCGAGGGCGACCGGTTTTCGTCATCAATCGCTCACCAGGTGCGTTGAAGACGTTGCAGGATGAAAAGCTGCTGTCGCAACTCGCCGATCCCGGCTCGGAGCAATTGCAGCAAGCCGACTATGCGAAGAACTGGCATCGCTCGATCAAGCCCGAGTATGGAGTCTATGTCGGTATCTGCACGCATCTCGGGTGCATTCCGATGTACTATCCGGACCCAAGTGCATCGGTGCCGACCTCGGACTGGCTCGGCGGCTACTTCTGTCCGTGCCACGGTTCGAAGTACGATCTGGCCGCGCGGGTTTTTCGTGGCGTGCCGGCGCCATACAATTTGCCGGTTCCGCCCTATCATTTCCCAAGTGACGGCGTCGTGCGGATCGGGGCCAATCCGCCGGATTCGAATTTCGATTTCTCCAGCATCAATCAGCTCTGAAGACCGGCCAGGAATGCCCGGGATTCTTGCGGCGATACGGTGACCGTTTTCCGACAGGACAGAGGCGAGCTGAACGGATGGATTCAGCCGCGATCGACCCGGACAACGCGGCCTTTCTCCATCGCGAGCGCCAACCGGCCATGCTTGAGGGCAAGCGCGGCATCGCCGAACAATTCGCGGCGCCAGCCCTTGAGCGCGCCGACGTCGGCCTGGTCGTTGAGGGCGATCTGTTCGAGGTCGTCGACGGTCGCGATCACCTTGCTGGCGACCGCGTAACGCTCCGATGTCATCCGCAACAGCACCTTGAGCAGTTCGACGGTGGCGGAGCCGTTGCCGTGGCCGCGCGACTTCTCGAGCTTTGGCAGTTCGTGCGGATCGCGGGCGACGCCACGCTGGACGGCTTCGAGGATATCGGCCCCCCATTTCGAGCGTTCGAACCCTTTCGGCAGCGAACGCAGGCCCGCCAGCCGTTCGATGGAGGCCGGCGCGTGGGTAGCGATGTCGCCGATGGCGTCATCCTTGAGAATGCGGGAGCGCGGCACGTTGCGGGTCTGCGCCTCGCGCTCGCGCCAGGCGGCGACTTCCATCAGGATCGCCAGTTCCTTGGGCTTGCGGACGCGGCTCTTCAGCCGCTCCCACGCCCGCGTCGGGTCGGCGTCGTAGGTTTTTGGCGAGGTGAGGACTTCCATTTCCTCGGCTACCCAATCGCTGCGGCCACGCTTCTTGAGATCGGCATCGAGCGCGGCGAATACCTCGCGCAAGTAAGTGACGTCGCCCTCGGCGTAGCGGATCTGGGCCTCGGAGAGCGGGCGTGACGACCAATCGGTGAAGCGATGGGTCTTGTCGGGGCGGTGGCCGGTAATCCGCTCCACCAACTGGTCGTAGGCGATGGAATCGCCATAACCCAGCACCATGGCAGCGACCTGGGTGTCGAACACCGGATGCGGGACGATCCCTGCGAGGTGCCAGACGATCTCGATGTCCTGCCGGGCAGCGTGGAAGACCTTCAGCACCTTCTCATTGGCCATCAGGGCAAAGAACGGGGCGAGGTCGATGCCGTCGGCCAGCGCGTCGACCACGGCGGATTCCTCCGGGCTCGCCATCTGCAACACGCAAAGCTGCGGGAAATAGGTGGTTTCCCGCAAGAATTCGGTATCGACGGTGATGAACGGGTGGCGGGCGAGGCGGTCGCAAACGGCCGCGAGGTCGGCGGTTGTCGTAATCAGGTCCATGGGCGCTGCATAACGCGTCTTTTCGCCGTTGTCGCCCCGCTTTCGACGCCGGACAGTGTTGTTCTATACCTGTTCGGCATCCCTGACGGCGGCCGCGCGCGCGGTTGCCGGGCGGGGGCGGCTCGGGTAAACCGTGGCCACCCGACGGGTTGCGCTGGCTCGCGATTCCGCATCCTCTGACGTATTTTTGGGACTTCCATGCACCGTTATCGCTCCCATACCTGCGGCGCGTTGCGCGACGCCAATATCGACCAGACCGTCCGCCTGTCTGGCTGGTGTCACCGCATCCGCGACCATGGCGGCCTGTTGTTCATCGACCTGCGCGACCACTACGGCCTGACCCAGTGCGTCGCCGATCCGGATTCGCCGGCGTTTAAGGACGCCGAGCGACTGCGCGCGGAATGGGTGGTGCGGATCGACGGCCGCGTGCGCCGCCGGCCCGAGGGCACCGACAATCCGGATCTGCCGACCGGCGCGGTCGAGGTCTTCATCAACGAGATCGAAGTTCTCGGCGAGGCCGGCGAGCTGCCGCTGCCGGTGTTCGGCGATCAGGAGTATCCGGAAGACACCCGGCTCAAATATCGCTTCCTCGACCTGCGCCGCGAGAAGCTGCACCAGAACATCATGACGCGCGGCGCCATCGTCGATGCGATGCGCCGGCGCATGAAGGATCAGGGATTCTTCGAATTCCAGACGCCGATCCTCACCGCGTCATCGCCGGAAGGCGCGCGCGACTTCCTGGTGCCGTCGCGCATTCATCCCGGCAAGTTCTACGCGCTGCCGCAGGCGCCGCAGCAGTACAAGCAACTCTTGATGATGTCCGGCTTTGACCGCTACTTCCAGATCGCGCCGTGCTTCCGCGACGAGGACCCGCGCGCCGACCGGCTGCCGGGCGAGTTCTACCAGCTCGACGTCGAGATGAGCTTCATCACGCAGGAAGACGTGTTCGCGGCGATGGAGCCGGTGATCACCGGCGTGTTCGAGGATTTCGCCAAAGGCAAGAAGGTCACGCAGAAGTGGCCGCGCATTCCGTTCGCGGACGCCATCCGCAAGTACGGCACCGACAAGCCCGACCTGCGCAATCCGCTGGAGATGCAGGACGTCTCCGAACACTTCCGCGGCTCCGGCTTCAAGGTGTTCGCGCGGATGCTGGAGGACACCAAGAATCAGGTCTGGGCGATCCCCGGTCCGGGTGGCGGCTCGCGCGCGTTTTGCGACCGGATGAATTCGTGGGCGCAGGGCGAAGGCCAGCCCGGCCTCGGCTACATCATGTGGCGCGAGGGCGGAGAGGGCGCCGGCCCGCTCGCCAACAACATCGGCGCAGAGCGCACCGAAGCCATTCGCGCGCAACTCGGGCTGAAGGCCGGCGATGCCGCGTTCTTCGTCGCCGGCGATCCGCAAAAGTTCTGGAAGTTCGCGGGGCTCGCGCGCACGCGCGTCGGCGAAGAACTCAACCTGATCGACAAGGACCAGTTTGCGCTGGCGTGGATCGTCGACTTCCCGATGTACGAATACAATGAGGAAGACAAGAAGGTCGACTTCTCGCACAACCCGTTCTCGATGCCGCAGGGCGGGCTCGAGGCACTGAAGACGCAGGACCCGCTGACCATCAAGGCGTTCCAGTACGACATCGCCTGCAACGGTTACGAGATCGCCTCGGGCGGCATCCGTAACCACAAGCCGGAGGCCATGGTGAAGGCGTTCGAGATCGCGGGCTACGGCGAGGAAACCGTGATCGAGCGCTTCGGCGGCATGTATCGCGCGTTCCAGTACGGCGCGCCGCCGCACGGCGGCATGGCGGCGGGCGTGGACCGCATCGTGATGCTGTTGTGCGGCACCACCAACCTGCGCGAGATTTCGCTGTTTCCGATGAACCAGCGCGCGGAAGACCTGCTGATGGGTGCGCCGTCCGACGTCACTGCGAAGCAGCTTCGCGAGTTGCACATCCGGCTCAATCTGCCGGAGAAGTGAGCAGGACGCCGAGGGTTGAGGCGGGACGTGCAAGCGGAGGCGAGGGTAAGGTGACGAAAGCAAGTGACGATCTGAAGGCGGCGGCCCTCGCATTCCATCAACTGCCGCGCCCCGGCAAACTCGAAATTCAGGCGACCAAGCCGCTTGCCAACCAGCGCGACCTGGCCTTGGCCTACAGCCCCGGTGTGGCGGCGGCGTGCGAAGCCATCGCCGCCGATCCGCTGGAAGCCGCCAACCTCACCACCCGCGCCAATCTCGTCGCCGTCGTGTCCAACGGCACGGCGGTGCTCGGCCTCGGCAACATCGGCCCGCTGGCGTCGAAGCCGGTGATGGAAGGCAAGGCCGTTCTGTTCAAGAAGTTCGCGGGCATCGACGTGTTCGACATCGAGATCGCCGCCAACACCATCGAGCGCGTCGTGGAAACCGTGGCGGCGCTGGAGCCGACCTTCGGCGGCATCAATCTGGAAGACATCTGCGGGCCGGACTGCTTCGAGATCGAGGCGCAGCTCAAGGCGCGGATGAAGATCCCGGTTTTTCACGACGACCAGCACGGCACCGCCATCATCGTCGCCGCGGCCGTCACCAACGCGCTGCTGCTCAACGGCAAGAATCTCGCGGACTGCAAGATCGTCGGCACCGGCGCGGGCGCGGCCGCCATCGCCTGCCTCAACCTGCTGGTGGCGCTCGGCGCGCAACGCAAGAACATCTGGATCTGCGATCTCGACGGTCTCGTCTATGACGGCCGCAACGAGCACATGGATCGCTGGAAAGCGGTCTATGCGCAGAAGACCGACAAGCGCGTGCTCGACGACGTGATCGACGGCGCCGACATCTTCCTCGGCGTCTCCGGTCCCAACGTGCTCAAGCCAGAGATGGTCAAGCGCATGGCGGACAAGCCGTTGGTGCTGGCGCTGGCCAATCCGACGCCGGAAATCATGCCGGACGAAGCGCGCAAGGCGCGCCCCGATGCGATGATCTGTACCGGGCGTTCGGACTTCCCCAACCAGGTCAACAACGTCCTCTGCTTCCCCTTCATTTTCCGTGGTGCGCTCGATGTCGGCGCCACCGCGATCAATGAAGACATGAAGCGCGCCGCTGTGGACGCCATCGCGCAACTGGCCCGCGAGGCGCCCTCGGACGCCGCCGTGCCGGGCGGGGATGGCGGCGAGGTGCACGGTTTCGGCCCGGGCTCGCTGATCCCGTCGCCGTTCGATCCGCGGCTGATCCTGCGCATCGCGCCCGCCGTCGCCAGGGCGGCGATGGACTCCGGCGTCGCGACGCGGCCCATCGTCGATTTCGAACAGTACCGCGAACGGCTCGAACGCTTCACCTTCCGATCCGGCCTGATCATGAAGCCGGTGTTCAGCAAGGCGCGCACCCAGCCGGTGCGCGTGATCTATGCGGAAGGCGAGGACCAGCGCGTGCTGCGCGCAACGCAGGCGGTGCTGGAGGAGCGACTGGCGCGTCCCATTCTGGTCGGGCGTCCATCCGTCATCAACGCGCGGATCGAGCGGCTCGGTCTGACGATCCGGCCGGGACACGATTTCGATCTGGTCAACCCGGAAGACGATCCGCGCTATCGCTCCTACGTGCAGAGCTATATCGACGTCGCCGGTCGCCATGGGGTGACGCCGGACGCGGCGCGCACCATGGTGCGCACCAATGCCACGGTGATCGCGGCGCTGGCCGTGGTGCGCGGCGAGGCGGATGCGATGCTGTGCGGCGTCGAGGGCCGGTTCATGAGCCACCTGCGCCATCTGCGCGAGATCATCGGCGCGCGGCCCGGCGTCAGCGATTTCGCGGCGCTGTCGCTGATGGTCACGTCGAAGGGCTCGTTCTTCCTCGCCGATACGCAGGTGCGACCCAATCCGACCGCCGAAGAACTGGCGGAGATCGCGGCGTCGGCGGCGGCGCATGTGCAGCGCTTCGGCATCAAGCCGAAGATCGCCTTCGTATCGCATTCCGATTTCGGCAGTTACGATACCGAAGCCGCGCGCAAGATGCGTCGCGCCACGGCGCTGCTGCAGGAACGGCATCCGGAAATCGAGGCCGACGGCGAAATGCAGGGCGGCACCGCGCTATCGCAGATCAAGCGCGACTACGTGTTGCCGCAGTCGCGGCTGGAAGGCGTCGCCAACGTACTGGTGATGCCGAACCTCGATTCCGCGCACGTCGCCTATCAGATGGTCAAGGAACTGGCGGACGGGCTGCCGGTCGGCCCGATCCTGATCGGCCCGGCGCGGCCGGCGCACATCCTCACGCCGTCGGTGACGGCGCGCGGCATTCTCAACATGACAGCGGTGGCCGCCGTCGAGGCGCAGGACCGGGCGGGGCGGCAGCAGCCGAGTTTGTTCGGATAACGCGGCTTTACTCGATCACGCCGAGCCAGTCGGCAGCACCGCGCCAGAGCGTGTTGCGATGTTCGCGGCGGAAGAAGCCCATGTGGCCGATGGCCTTGGCGCCGGCGTCGGCGGGCGCGACGGACACGACGTCCGGCGTCGTCGCGGTGAAACCCGAGCACAGCAGTTCTACTGCCGGACGCGGCGCCCACGTGTCGTCGGTGAAGGCGAGCGCCCGTAGCGGCGCCTTGTAGTTGGCGAAGTTCGGCAGCGCTTCGAGCGTCGCATCGCCGAGCAGATAGCGCTCGTTCATCACCCAGCGGCTCCATTCGAGGAAGACGCCCTTGGGCAGATCCTGACCGAGCATCATGCGGCCCGGCAGATAGCCGGCGACGCGCGCTACCGGCACGCCGAGCCAGTTCATGAACAGGTAGACGCGGTAGCGCTCCGGCGTCGGCATCAGCTTCCAGTAGGCCGCCTGCGCCGACACGAACAGCGCGCGCGTCACCTCGCTATTGTTCGGCAACAGTCCCAGCGCCTGGCCGCCGAACGAATGGCCGACGTAGAGCAGCGGCAGGTTGCCGTAACGCTGGCGCATCCACATCACCGCGCCGGTCACGTCCTTCGCGGCCCAGTCCGTCATCGAGGCATCGAAGCCGCGCAGGCTCGGCGGTTTGCCGCCGGCGGCGGGCGGCTTCGGCCGCGAACCGCCGATGCCGCGATAGTCGTAGGTGAGAACGGCGCAGCCCTGCCGCGCCAGATAGCGCGCGAAGCCGTCGTAGTAGCTGCGCGGCACCGCAGTGGCGGAATTGATCAGCACGGCATGATGCTTGGTCCCGCGCGGCAGGTACAGCGTCGCGGCCAGTGCATAATTGTCCGCGGCGGGAATCGAAATATCGTCGGAATAGACGTCGTCCAGCACAGCCTCGGTCACGATCGGTCTCTGGTCTTTCCCCGCGCGCCGCCGGAAAAATCCGGCCGCACCGGGCATTCTATAGCAAACCGTTGTATTGCAAGGGTGATTTCAAACTGGCGGCGAGCCTCTTGGCTGTGTATAACCCGCCGGTCCGCCCTCCGTGGAGGTGGGTGGCTTTGTCTTCAGGAGTGCAGCATGTCCGAGCGGTGGACACCCGACAGTTGGCGCAACAAGCCGGTGGTGCAGATGCCGGCCTATCCCGACCCGAAGGCCCTGGCCGACGTAGAGGCGCAGCTTGCGACGTTTCCGCCGCTGGTTTTTGCCGGTGAGGCGCGCAACCTGAAGAAGTCTCTGGCCCGAGTCGCAAAGGGCGAGGCATTCCTGTTGCAGGGCGGCGATTGCGCCGAGAGTTTTGCCGAGCACGGCGCCAACAACATCCGCGACTTCTTCCGCGTGCTGCTGCAGATGGCGGTGGTGCTGACCTATGCCGGCGCGCTGCCGGTGGTGAAGGTCGGCCGCATCGCCGGCCAGTTCGCCAAGCCGCGTTCGTCGCCGATGGAGAAAATCGACGGTGTCGAGCTGCCGAGCTATCGCGGCGACATCGTCAACGACATCGCCTTCACGGCCGACGCCCGCACCCCGGACCCGCGCCGGCAGGTGATGGCTTACCGGCAGTCGGCGGCGACGCTGAACCTGCTGCGCGCTTTCGCGACCGGCGGCTACGCCAACCTCGGCAGCGTGCACGAGTGGATGCTGGGCTTCGTCACCGGTTCGCAGCAGTCGCGGCGCTATCAGGAACTCGCCGACCGCATCTCCGACGCGCTCAACTTCATGCGCGCCTGCGGCCTCAATCTGGAGAGCCATCCGGAACTGCGCTCGACGGAGATCTACACCAGCCACGAGGCGCTGCTGCTCGGCTACGAACAGGCGTTCACCCGCGTCGATTCGACGACCGGCGACTGGTACGCGACCTCCGGCCACATGATCTGGATCGGCGACCGCACGCGGCAACTCGATCACGCTCATGTCGAATACTTCCGCGGCATCAAGAACCCGATCGGCCTCAAGTGCGGCCCATCGCTGAAGCCGGACGAGTTGCTGAAGCTGATCGACATCCTCAACCCGGACAACGAGCCGGGCCGGCTGACGCTGATCTCGCGCTTCGGTTCGGACAAGGTCGCGGACGGTCTGCCGCCGCTGGTGCGCGCGGTGCAGCGGGAAGGGCGTGTCGTGGTGTGGTCGTGCGATCCGATGCACGGCAATACCATCACCTCGACCACTGGTTACAAGACGCGACCGTTCGACCGCATCCTCTCCGAGGTGAAGGGCTTCTTCAATGTGCACGCGGCGGAAGGCACCTACGCCGGCGGCGTGCATCTGGAGATGACGGGGCAGGACGTCACCGAATGTCTCGGCGGCGCCCGCGCGATCACCGACGAACACCTCAACGACCGCTATCACACGGTCTGCGATCCGCGGCTCAATGCCGAGCAGTCGATCGACATGGCGTTCCTGATTGCCGAACTGCTCAAGCAGGAGCGTGCCGGCAAGGCACAACCGCTGCCGGCGGCCGCGGGAATGTGATGTGCTGAGGGCGTGGCGGGCGACGGTCAATTCGTGGAACGGATTGGCCTTCGCCGTCCGCTCCGAACAGGCGATCCGCGAGGAACTGGCGGCGCTGATCCTCTCGGTGCCGCTGGCCTGGCTGATCGGCACCACGCCGGCGCGGCGGATCGAAATGGTGGCGGTGCTCCTGCTGCTGCTGGTCGTCGAACTGCTCAACACCGCAATCGAGAAACTGGCCGACCGGCTCACTACCGATCACGATCCGCAGATCGGCCGCGTCAAGGACATGGGATCGGCGGCGGTCGGCGTCGCGCTGATCATCGCGGGCGTTGTCTGGCTGTTCGCGTTGGCCGAATGTCTGGGGTGGGTTTAGGTATCTGACTGGAAATTCGTTTTGCGGACAGATTTGCAATACGAAAAGAGTCGTCCCTGCGGGTGGGGATACGGTTTGCGACGAATTGCGCGAGACAGGTGAATCGATGACGACCGAATTCAGGATCACGCTGGCGCAACTCAACCCCACCGTTGGCGACATCGCCGGCAACGCCGCCAAGGCGCGCGCGGCACGGGCCGCGGCGAAATCCTCCGGCGCCGATCTTCTGGTGCTGCCGGAACTGTTCATCGCCGGCTATCCGCCGGAAGACCTGGTGCTCAAGCCGGCGTTTCAGGCGGCCTGCCGCGCCGCCATCGAGGAACTGGCGCGCGAAAGCGCGGACGGACCACCGATGCTGATCGGCTCGCCCTGGGTCGATGGCGGCAAGCTCTACAACGCCTGCGCGCTGCTGGCGGACGGCCGCATCGCGGCGCTGCGCTACAAGGTCAACCTGCCGAACTACGGCGTGTTCGACGAGAAGCGCGTGTTCGCGCGCGGCCCGGTGGCCGGGCCGGTGACGGTCGGCGGCGTGCGCATCGGCGTACCGATCTGCGAGGATACCTGGCTCGAAGAATCCGCCGAATACGAAAACGTCGTCGAATGTCTCACGGAAACCGGCGCGGAAATTCTGGTGGTGCCGAACGGCTCGCCCTACGCCAAGGGCAAGACCGACATGCGGCTGTCGATCTCGGTGGCGCGCGTCACCGAAAGCGAACTGCCGCTGGTCTACCTCAATCAGGTCGGCGGTCAGGATGAACTGGTGTTCGACGGCGCGTCATTCGTGCTTAATGCCGACCGCTCGCTCGCCGCTCAACTGCCGGCCTTCGTCGAGAACATCACCACGCTGACCTTCACCAAAGGCGCTGAAGGCTGGCGCTGCAACGGCCCGGTCGCACCGCTGCCCGACGACGACGAGGCGGATTACGCCGCCTGCGTGCTCGGCCTGCGCGACTATGTCGGCAAGAACGGCTTTCCCGGCGTGCTGATGGGTGTCTCCGGCGGCATCGACTCGGCGCTGTGCGCGGCGATCGCCGTCGATGCGCTCGGGGCGGAGCGCGTGCGTGGCGTGATGCTGCCGTTCAAATACACCGCGCAGGTGTCGCTCGACGACGCGGCGAAACTCGCCAAGGCGCTCGGCATTCGCTACGAGGTGCTGCCGATCGCAGACGCCGTCAACGGCTTCGAGGCAATCCTGGCCGATACGTTCAAGGGACTGCCGCGCGACATCACCGAGGAGAACTTACAGGCACGCACCCGCGGCACGCTGCTGATGGCGCTGTCCAACAAGACCGGCGCGATGGTGGTGACCACCGGCAACAAGTCGGAAATGTCGGTCGGTTACGCCACGCTCTACGGCGACATGAACGGCGGTTTCAACCCGATCAAGGATATCTACAAGACCGAGGTGTTCCGGCTCTCGCGCCTGCGCAACCGATGGAAGCCGGATGGCGCGCTCGGCCCGTCCGGCGAGGTCATTCCGGAAAACATCATCGTGCGGCCGCCGACGGCGGAACTGCGCGACAACCAGACCGATCAGGACTCGCTGCCGCCCTACGATGTGCTCGACGCCATCCTCGAACGGCTGGTAGAGCGGGAACAGCCGCTGGCGGATATCGTCGCGGATGGCTTCGCGCGCGACACCGTGGCGCGGATCGACCGGCTGTTGAATATCGCGGAATACAAGCGGCGGCAGGCAGCGCCGGGCGTCAAGGTGACGCGCAAGAACTTCGGCCGAGACCGGCGCTATCCGATCACCAACCTTTTTCGCGATTCCGGCGCGCCGCTGCCGTCGGTCGATGCGACACTGACGCCGCGTAGCGGCAAGGCGTCGACCGAGGTGTTCGAGGGCTGATGGCGTTGGCCGCAGTCGTTTGCGTCATGGCCGGATTCGTTCCGGCCATCCGTGCGGTGACGCCGAGATGACACGTCGATGCAGGGCGTGAGCCACCGGAGACGCTTTGCGGTGATGTGAGGGCCACCCCCCATCCAAAGGGATATGAAAAACTGAAATAGCGGCTCATAATCCTTGCGCTGGTGCGTGGGGCATCGGCAGACGCGTATGAGGGGACGATGCCAGCTTTCATCTCCGTCGGCCGCTTTCTGTTCGCGATCCTGTTCATCGTCTCCGGTGCGCTGCATCTGTTCGATCTTGCCGCCACCACCGAGGCCATTGCCGCGAAAGTGGTCATGCCTGCCGCCATCGCCGACTACGTGACGCAACTCGAGGGCATGACCGGAATGACGATGGCGCGAATGCTGGCCATCGCCACCGGCGCGCTGGAGGTGATCGGCGGGCTGGCCATTGCTCTCAACCTCGGCGCGCGGGTGTTTGCAATCCTGCTGGTGCTGTTCGTGATCGCCGCGACGTTCTACTTCCACGACTTCTGGAATCAGGCGTGGCCGGACGCCAAGGGCAACCTGATCCAGACGCTGAAAAACCTGTCGCTGATCGGCGGACTGCTGATCATCGCGGGTGTCGGCGGCGGCGAGCGCGCCGCGCCGGCTTATGTCGGGCAGGAGTCGAACAATTATTGATCGCGCCGCCAGGCGGTGACGCTGACGTCGTGGGCGGCGTCGAGGATTTGAGTTTCCGCGGCGTGGAGGCCATGCGCCGCCAGCACCGCCTGCGGCGTCCGCGCCGGCACGCCGGGGAGGCCGGGTTCGCCATCGGGAATCCGGACGTGCGGCGCGAAAGACAGCCAGAATGTATCGAAGCGATCGAGAAACAGGCCGAACACATCCGGCCCGCCGATGATCGCCGCGAGGCCGCTGGTGACCCCGGCGCGCTGGCAGGCGGCGTCGAAAGACGCGCCCACCGGGTTCCACAACGTCGCTTTCGGATTGGACGGATCGGCGGCAAGCGAGGCAACGTCGCGAGTCAGGATCAAGCGTGTGCGCTTCGGTGAATTCGGCTGATCCTCGCCGGAGTTGCGGCCATGGACGATGAGGTCCGCCCGGTCCAGCGCGTCGTTGAAGAAGCGTTGATCGCCTTCGAATTTCAGTTCGGGCGGCATCACATGATCGGCATTGGCCAGCATTCCATCGGCGGACAGAATGACATAGCCTTCGATACGCAACGACAACGACATTCCTGTTCCGGGCCTCGCTCGTCCGTGGTTATTCCGTCACCGTCTTGACGACGCTGGAGAGCGGCCGGGTGCTGACGGTGGGCAACTTGACGCTCTTGAGTAGTTCCTCGTCGTACTGCGGCAGCGTCTCCACCGGCGCCTTGGCGCGCATCTTTACTACCTTGTAGCCGCCGGCCTTGAGCCGGCGCAACAGTTCGGGCAGCGCTTCGGCGGTATGCTTCTGAAAATCATGCATCAGGATGATGCCCTTGCCGAGCCTGTCCAGCTTCTTCATCACCGTGTCGATGACCTGCTGCGAATTTCGCGACTTGAAGTCGAAGGAGTCGATGTCGCAGGAGAACATCGCGATGTTGCGGGTGCCGAGGTAGGTCACCATCGCCGGCGGATGCTGGAGCGCCGGGAAGCGGAAGAACGGCGCGGGCGGCGCGCCGAGCGCCCACTTCACCGCGCTGAAGCCTTTCTCGATTTCATCCTTCGCCGCCTGCTCGGTCATCTTCTTGCCGTTGAGATTGGCGTGCGACCAGGTGTGCGCGCCGACGGTGTGGCCGGCGGCCGCGACCTGCTTGAGAATTTCCGGATGATAGGTGGCGTGCTTGCCGATCGCGAAAAAGATACCGGTGGTGCACTGGTCCGCCAGCGCCTTCAGCACAGCGGGCGTATTGTGCGGCCATGGGCCGTCATCGAAGGTCAGCACCACTTCCTTGTCGCGCAGGAAGTCGAGTTGCTTGAAATGTTCGAAGCCGAAGCCCGGCCCGCCGGTGGTGTCGATCTCGACAACGCGGCTGATGCCGAGCGCGTCCGGATTGGCGCATGTCGGCTTGGCGGTTGACGTCGCGGCACTTTGCGCCCAGGCGACGCCGCTCGCGCCGAGTGTGAGCGCGCCTGCAACGATGAGAGCTGCCGCGATGCGCATGAAACCCCCTCCGATTGGCTGGCCGCGCGGCGACCCCGACGCGCTGGCTTGCAAGTGGGGCTGATTCGGACGAGCGCGGCAATGGCGGTTTTGCCGCGCGCACAGGGTTATAGCGTTCTCAAACGAAGTGGCTTCTCGTTCGCGAGAAGAAAGCGCGTCAAAACAAGAGTCTGGAGCCATTCGATTCTATCGGAATTGAAGTGGCTCTAGCGCAGCGGCACGATGAAGTCGGTGCCCTGTCCGGTTTCGCTGCGGTCGAGCGCCTGATCGGAGACGATGATCGAACTTCCGGTGGTGAGCGCTTCCGTCAGCCGCGTCATGGTTTCTGCCGGAATGGTGAGGCGATCCAGCGCCTCGGCGGCGCTGTCGGGCGTGGGCGCCGGTTCGGTGTCGATGGCGCCGATCTCATGGCGGCGTTTGGCGCTGCGATGGCTCGTGGACTTCGCGCGCGCCTCCACCGGCATCGACATCGCCGACCAGCGGAATGTCGTCGCGCCGTCGCCGTCGCCAGGCGTGGTCACGGCCTGTGCGGTGAAAACGTGCGTGCCGAGCGGGCGCTCGCTCGAAGAAATGGCGATCGGCGCGTCGAACAGCGGCTCGAAGTTCTGCCGCACATAGAGCTTGTTGTCCCTGCCGCTGATGAACACCGCGATCGGACCGGTTCGCTTGGGCGCGGCCGGCGGCGTTGCAACCGCTGGGGCGGAGGCATCGTTCGCGGAGGGGGGGGCGGCTGCGCCGTCGGTCAGCGTCGTCGGCGTCGTCTGCGCTAACGTGGCGCTCGCGTCCGCCACCTTGGTCGGCTTGTCGGCGGCGGCGAGGCCGGTCGTGATCGACACAGCATCTGTACCAGGCATCAGCGATGGCCTCAGATCCTTCAGGTCAATCGCAATGGAGGTGGTGGTGTCGTCCGCGGCGGCGTCCGCGGTGTCTTTCGCGGGCTCGGCGGCGTCGATCGGCGCATCGGCCTGCGGCGACGCCGGTTTGGCTTCGACCGAAGGCACCGCGTCGGCGGGAGGCGCGGCTTGCGGTGCGGGCCTCTCGGTAACGAGCAGCGGATGTGTGAACGCGACCGGGCTGACTTCACCGGACGTCACCACGACGCGCGCGCCCATCCGTGTCCAGTTCCAGATCTGGGTGGCGAAACGGGTCGGCAGGCGGATGCAGCCGTGCGATGCCGGGTAACCCGGCAGCGCGCCGGCGTGCATGGCGATGCCGGACCACGTCAGCCGCTGCATATAGGGCATCGGCGCGCCGCTATAGATATTGGAGCGGTGCCACTTGTTCTTCTGAATCACACTGAAGATGCCGAGCGGCGTGGCGTGCCCGCGCATCCCGGTGGAAACCGGCGCCTCGGCGAACAGGCCGTTGGCGTCATAAACTTTCAGTGATTGATTCTTGATCGACACAGCCACGATCAGCGGGCGTTGCGGTTTGCGCGCGGGCGCGACGGTCTGTTTCACCTTGGCGCGAGGCGCCCTGTGGCGACGATGGATCACCGGGCGCGGCGGTGCCGGCTCGTAAACGATCTCGTCCGACCAGAAATCCTGCGGCAGCGCCATCGCTGGCGCGATGCCGCTGACAAGGATGGTGGAGGCGAGCAGGGCCGTGGTCCAGCGAAACGAGGGACGGACGCGGACAAATGGGGACCCGGCCCGCGCGCCGGCAGGAATCTGTTTGATACGCAACGCAACACTTCCTTACTTTTCGGTGTCGATCGTGAGTGTCGCGATCACGCAGCGCGTTCACGCGGCACGCACCGATCTCAACCGAGCCGAAAATATCTGGCAAATCCCCTCATTTTGCCTTAACGGCTTGCGCCCCTACCGACGGCCGACGGGCGATCCTATATGGCCGGAGTTACGTGAATGGAGAGATCGATGGCATTTGGTAAACGGCAACGCGGAGAAATTCGCCCGAAATTGATCGGCATTGCCGTCGTGGTGTTCGCCCTGCTGACCGCGTGGTCGGCGTTCGCCGCCGAGGAGCCGGACCTGATCTTCCGCCGCTCGACCGTGTTCAAGTGGGTCAGCCCCAACGACAAACTCGCCACCTACGGCATTGACGATCCGGAGATCGAGGGTGTGGCCTGCCATTTTACCGTGCCGGAAAAGGGCGGCTTCAAGGGCTGGCTCGGGCTCGCCGAGCAGGTCTCGGACATTTCGCTGTCGTGCCGGCAGATCGCGCCGATCCGCTTCAAGGCGAATGCCAGGATGGAGCAGGGCGAGGACATGTTCAGCCAGCGCCGCTCGCTGTTCTTCAAGAAGATGCAGATCGTGCGCGGCTGCGACGCCAAGCGCAACGTGCTCGTCTATATGGTCTACTCCGACAAGTTGATCGACGGCTCGCCGAAGAACTCCACTTCGTCGGTGCCGATCATGCCGTGGGGCGCGGCCGACACCGCCGTGCAGAAGTGCGGCGATTTCTTCAAGTAGACGCCGGTGCCGAAGCTGATGGCCGGGTGGTCCGCGTCGCGCGGATCATATGACGGTCCGCAGCCAGGCAGAAAAGGCTTCGATGCTGGGCTGCTCGGGATGATGCGGGGCGTGAAGGACGTAGAAGCCGTAGCCCGGAAGCGACAGATCGTGAGCCTTGACGAGAGCGCCGCTCTTGAGTTCGCGTCCGACGACGACATCGCTCAAGATCGCGATGCCTTCACACGCCGTCACGGCATCGATGGCGTGCAGTTCTTCCCTGAAACTCAAGTCCCACGATCTGTTGGTTTCCGAAATATCGGGATCGATCGATCGCGCGGTCGCGAGCCAGCGCGACCAGATCGGTGCCTCTCGGTCGCGATTCATCCAGTCGAAGTGGATCAATGGATAGTGTAACAAATCGGCGGCACGCTCGATCCTCCGTTTTCCCGTTGCCAACAGTTCGGGGCTGCACACCGGGAAAAACGTATCGCGGAAAATCTCCTTGCCGCTGAAATCGAGCGGCATGCGCCGGGCGTAGCGAATGGCGATATCGGCTTCTCCGGCACGCAAATCCAGCACCGCGTCGGTGCCGATGATTTCCAACGGAATCTTTGGATAGGCCTCGCGCCACTTCGGCAATCTCGGCACCAGCCAGCGGCTGGCAAAAGCGTTGGGGCTTGTCACGCGCAAGCGCTTGTGACTGGTCCGTGGGGAAGCGGTGGCAACCGCGCTCGCGAACATATCGAAGCCGCTTCTGAGCACCGGAAACAGCCGCTCGCCGGCACTGGTCAGTTCAAGGGGACGCGGGCGACGGCGGAACAGCGGCTGACCGCAAATCTCCTCAAGGATCTTGATCTGATGACTGATCGCCGTCGGTGTCACGCCAAGTTCATCGGCGGCGTTGCGGAAGCTCATGTGCCTTGCCGCAGCCTCGAAGGCGCGAAGGGACCCCAATGGAGGAAGCTTTCGCATGGGGTAACGTAGATGAGTTCAGCTCATCTGGCGACTGAGAAATTCGATTTTGCCAGCCATCTCGCGCCATGAGACGCTTTCCGCTGCCCACGCCGCCGCGCAGCGGCAAATCGGGAGGCCGTCATGAACGTGACCAGCCTTACTGAGCGACACGGCAATGAAGGGATCCTGCAAGCGTCCGATACCGCCGCCCTGAGGGGGGCGGTCAGGGGCGAGGTGGTTGTCCCGGGCGACGTCGCCTATGACCAGGCGCGGAAGGTTTGGAACGGTATGGTCGACCGGCGCCCGGCCGCCATCGTCTATTGCGCCGGCTCCGACGATGTCGTTGCGGCGGTCAACTTCGCACGGCCGCGATCCCTGCTGGCTGCGGTGCGCTCCGGCGGCCATAGCATCGGCGGCGCTTCGGTGAGCGAGGGCGGGCTTGTCATCGATCTCTCGCGCATGAAACGGATCGAGGTCGATCCGGTCAGGCGGACGGTGCGGGCCCAGGCGGGCCTCAATCTCGGTGAGTTCGATACGGCAACTCAGGCGCACGGCCTCGCGACCACGATGGGCGTCAACGCCGATACCGGGATTGCCGGACTGACCCTCGGCGGCGGCTTCGGTAAGCTCGGCCGCAAACACGGCCTGTCTTGCGACAATCTCATCTCGGCCGAGATCGTCATGGCGGATGGGCGTTTGTTGCGAGCAAGCGCTGCCGAACATCCGGATCTGTTCTGGGCCATTCGCGGCGGTGGCGGCAATTTCGGAATTGTCACGACCTTTGAATATCGGCTGTTTCCGGTCGGCCCGATGTTGTTGGCCGGCACGGTCGTGCATCCCTACGAACGCGCGCGCGACGCCATGCGCTTCTACCATGCCTTTGCGCAGTCCGCGCCGGATGCGCTGAGTTTGGATGCGGCGCTGGTGACCATGCCCACGGGCGAGCAGGCTCTCGGTATTTCGGCTTGCTACATCGGTCCAATCGATGAAGGCGAACGCGTCATCAAACCGCTGCGCGCGCATGGCGCACCGCTTCAGGACGACATCGCGCAGCGTTCCTACGTGGACATCCAGTCCGCCAGCGACCCGCTTTTCCCGCGTGGTCGCCGTTACTACTGGAAGGCGCAATTCCTGCGCGAATTATCCGACGCCGCGATCGATACGCTGCTGGCCTCCTACGCGACTGCGCCCGCTGAATCGCTGCTTGTGCTGCAACAGGTCGGCGGCGCGATCGCGCGCGTCCCGGTCAATGCGACGCCGTATGTCAACCGCGATGCGGCCTACGATTGCTTCCCGATCTCGATCTGGGACGATCCGGCAGAGGATGCGCTGCATATTAGCTGGGCGCGCGGATTGTGGGACGCGATGCGGCCTTTCTCGACCGGCGGCGTCTACGCCAACAATCTCGGCGACGAGGGAACGGAACGCATTGAAGCGGCTTACGGCGAGAACTACGCGCGGCTGCTTGCCCTCAAGACCAAGTACGATCCGACCAATTTCTTCCGGCTGAACCAGAATATCAAACCGGCCGACATGGCGCGGCAATCGGCCTGATGGGAAATTTCGACCGCACCCGCCTGTGGGGCGTGTCGCGAACAGGCAATTGTTTCGTCGCGGAGGAGGCGGCGAAACAATTCTTCCGAACCTCGACACCGTTTTGCGCGACCCACGCAAAACGCCCGAAACAGCGGGCGCTTATCGGTTGCGGCAACAAGCAGCAAACAATGCTGCCGGCGTCGAACACGGGAGCTTCAAATGCGCACGTTCAGCTTTTTGGTCGCCTTCGCGGTCTTTCTGGTCGGCCCATGCCTTGCGGGGGCGTCGTCGGACCCTGCGACAGGGATCGGGACTTTCAGTTACAGCGGCACGCCGGTTGCTGGCACCGCGCCCGCCATGGTGGTCGCCGCGCGATGAAGGGTGTCAGCGCCGGGCGCTCTGGCGCGACACGCAGACAATGCGGCGGACGACGCCGGCACTGGAGAGTTGCGCGCCCGTCACTTCCTTGATCTGTCCGGTCGGGCAGGTGCCGTCATCGACGAAGATGCGCTGACCGAGTCGCAGATTGACGATGTCCCGTTCGCTCGCCACCTGTTCCGCGCGGGCGGCGGTAGAGACCGTCAACGCCAGCATGGCGCCGGTCAAGCCGAGACCGATCATCGTCGTTCGCAACGGTTGCATCCGCAGCCTCACTTGTTCTGGATCTTCAGGCCGTCCTTGCCGATATTGATCTGCACGCCGTCCGGTTGCTTGCTGTCCTGATACTGCTTGTAGCCGAGGACCGCGACGACGGCGATCAACAGCCCGATGATGAACATCAGCACATTGCGATTGATGGGCATCTTTCCTCCGTCGGCGCGCCGAATCGTTTGACCCTGCTGCGATACTGCGGGTGCCGATACCCCGCGACAATCCCTACCGGAATATGATTTGATGGAACCTCAAGATCGATTTGACGGTCTATCGCACTCCATCAGCAGGGGGAACCATGAGCGCCAACGACAACAAGAAACGCATTCTCGAGGCCGTCGATGCCGGCTTCGACGCTCAACTGGAAACGACGAAACAACTCGTCGCAATCCCGAGCACGCGCGGCGCGGAAGGACCCTGTCAGGATCTGATCGGCGATCTGCTGCGGGCACGCGGCTACGAGGTGGACGACTGGCATATCAATCTCGACGACCTCAAGGACCTGCGCGGCTATGGTCCGATCGAGCATGACTTCTCACGCGCGCGCACCGTGGTCGGCACCTATCGGCCGATGACGGAAGCCGGCAAATCGCTGATCATCCAGGGCCATTGCGACGTGGTGCCGGCGGGTCCGCTGGATATGTGGGAGACGCCTCCGTATCAGCCGACCGTCAAGGACGGCAGGATGTACGGCCGCGGCGCCTGCGACATGAAATCCGGCACCATCGCAGCCCTGTATGCGCTCGACGCCATCAAGGCGGCGGGCCTGAAGCCGACCGCGCGGATTCACTTCCAGTCCGTGATCGAGGAAGAGAGCACCGGCGTCGGTGCGCTCTCGACGATTCAGCGCGGCTATCGCGCCGACGCCTGCTTCATTCCGGAGCCGACCGACGGTCATATGATCCGTTCGCAGGTGGGCGTGATCTGGTTCCGCATCCGCGTTCGCGGTTTTCCGGTGCATGTGTATCAGGCGGGCGCGGGCTCCAACGCCATCACCGCCGCCTATCATCTCATTCAGGCGGTGGAGCAGCTTGAGATCGAGTGGAACAAGCGGGCGGCGAACGACAAGCATTTCAAGAACGTCAACCACCCGATCAATTTCAATCCGGGCATCATCAAGGGTGGCGACTGGGCTTCCAGTGTGCCGGCGTGGTGCGACGTCGATTGCCGGATCGCGGTGCTGCCCGGCTGGTCGATCGCGGAGTGCCAGAAGGAGATTCTCGCCTGCATCGCCGGTGCTGCGCGCGATCACCGCTTCCTGTCCAACAATCCGCCGCAGGTGGAGTGGTCGGGCTTCCTGTCGGAAGGCTATGAACTGGTCGATTCAGCGGCGCCGGAAGCGGCCTTCGCCAAGGCGTTCGATGCAGTCTATGGCGGCGCGGTGCCGGATCGCGCCTTCACCGCGTTGACCGATACCCGGTTCTACGGTCTCAACGCCGGCATTCCGGCCCTGTGCTTCGGCGCGTCGGGAGAGGCGATGCACGGCTTCAACGAATACGTCGATCTGGAGTCGCTGCGGAAATCGACCAAGGCGACGGCGCTGTTCATCGCCGAATGGTGCGGCGTCGAACCGCTCTAGAAGGCGTGCCGCGCTGGAGGGGCTGTTGTGTTTCGAGGCTCGGATTTCGTCCGAGTCCCGGAGGGCGACGGCGATAAAATGCAAGAATGGCGAACTGCCGCGACCAATAAACGGGAGATGAAGCGTGAGCCTGCTCGACAAGATCAACGCGATGAAGATGCCGTTCGCGGAATTGAAGGGGGTGACCTTCGTCGAGGTCGAACCGGAGCGGGTGGTGGCGCGGATGCTGGTGCGGCCGGATCTGTGCACGCTGGGCCATACCATTCACGGCGGCGCGGTGATGGCGTTCGCCGACTCGGTCGGCGCGGCCGCCACCGTGATCAACCTGCCGCCGGATGCGAAGGGCACCACCACCATCGAAAGCAAGACCAATTTCGTCGGCGGGGCGAAGGAGGGAACCACCGTCACGGCGACCGCCACGCCGGTGCACCGCGGCCGCCGTACCCAAGTCTGGCAGACGCGCATCGAGGGCGAGGACGGTAAATTGGTAGCCGTCGTCACCCAAACCCAGATGGTCTTGTGACGCTGACGACCAATAATCTGAATCTTCAATCCGTTGACGCGGGATGCTCCCGGATGCGATGAAGTCGCGATTCAGGGTATTGTCTAACAAATTGTTGTGGTTAACGATTCTGCCGCGACACCCTGCCGCAATTTAAGACAAATTTGCCCCTTGAAACGATGGTGCGACGCACAATATCCAAAACGTGCGAATATCAATTTCGCACCTAGGGAATGACGCCTCCTGGAAGGGCCATGCCAACAAAGGAGACTGGATCATGCGCGACGATACCATCGCGATCGGCTTGCCTGGCATCATCAGGCGACTGGATCGGCAGGAGATGCCGTTGCTGCGCGAACACCTGTTGCGTCTGGACCCCGAAAGCCGGCACGACCGGTTCAACGGATTTGCTGACGAGAGTTTCATCGAACGCTATGCCGCCAAGTGCGCGACGGACGGCACCGTCGTCATCGCCTATCTCGAAAGCGGTGAAGTGCTGGCGGCGGCCGAATTGCATCCCGCCGACGGCGACAACAGTCCGCTTCCCGAGGTGGCTTTCAGTGTCGAGCGCAAGGTGCGCCGCAGGGGGCTGGGCAGCGTGCTGTTTCGTCACCTCATCGCCGAGGGCAAGCGCAAGGGCTATCGCAGCCTGCGCATCACCACCGGCGCGCAGAACGAAGCGATGCGTTCGCTTGCCAACAAGTTCGGCGCGCATCTGACGTTTCGTCACGGCGAGTCCACCGGCGAGATCGATCTGCGCAAGCAGCGGACCCCGACCGCACCGCTTTTCAATCCGGCCGAGGCGTTCACCGCTCCGGCCGCCTTTGCCGAGGCTGTCGCTGGCTTCAACCGCGACTACTGGGCATGGTGGATGCGAATGGTCGGCTGGCGCGAGCCGGTGCCGCGCGCGGGGCGATAGACCGTTTTCGAAGCAGAACGCTGCGCCGACCCCGGGCAGCGAGTCGGTCAGATCGGAGCCCGCAGTTCCGATGACGCCATCCAGTCGTTGATCTCGATCGCGACGTCCGCTTCGCGGGCCTTGGCGATCAACGCATCCTGCCTGGGGCCAGGCGCGAGCCGGTCCGCCGCCGCGCGGAAACCGGACGCGGATCGCGCCAGCCGCGCATTGGACGATCCCGCATTGTGCGTGGCGTCGCTGATTTGGGCGGTGTGAAGCATAGGCCATCTCCCTTCCATGTCGGGCGGGAGCATTTGCGCTCTCATTCATCGGCAGCCGCCAAAGGCGGTGCGCCGAATGACGATATCATGCGCGCGTATGCGGTCAGAACCTAATGAATTCGGCTTTCCACGAACAGATTCTGCCGCGGCCACGCGACGCAGGATGACCGGGCGAAGATCCCGGAGATACCCTCGCGCTATTCCGCTTACATGCCGGGGCGGCGGTCGTTGCCGAAGCGGCGCACGGTGCGGCGCTCCACCACCACGGTCCGCTGGGCACCCGGTTCACCGGCAATGACCTGCTGGGTACGGACGCGCGCCGTGCTGCGGCTGACCTTGCGGACTTCGGTCTGAACAGTGGCGAGCGGCAGACCCATCAGCGAGGCCGCGATTTCGGCCTGCTCGTCGGCGTTGTCGGTGATGCCCATGGCCGCGAAAATGGCCTCATCCAGCGTCGGCGGATCGCGCCGCACGCGTCGAGAACCATACTTCGTCATCCAATTGTCGCTCATCGTCCGTCCGCCTCTGAATCGTCTTCCGGAGGGTAACGGAAAGAATGCTGCAATGCAATATAATCTATCCCGCAATGCAGCTATGCAGCCGGTTCCCGGCTACAACGTCTCGATGCGACTGGCATCGTAGATGTCGATCGGGGTCGCCTCGGATGCAAGCGTTTGCAACGCCTTGACGAAGTCGCGCGATGCCCGGACCCCGAAGTGGGTGAGCAGGGCCTGATGGTCGACCCAGCGCTCCACGAACACCAGCCGCAGCGGATTTTCGCAGTCGACATGAACCGCGTGGGACATGCAGCCCGGCTCGGTGCGCGAGCGGCGGACGTGCTCGAGACTGAGCCTCAGCGCCTCGTCGAAGGTCTCCGGACGAGCCGTCACGCTTCCGGTTACGAGAATCATCTCCACCTCCCGAGAAAGCCAAAGGCAGCATACGCCGCCGGACGCCGTCGAAAAGGCGGTCTCGCGATTTTCAGACCCGACCGGCGACCGGCAGCAGCGCGCCCGTCACCGCGCTGGCGGCATCGCTCGTCAGAAACAGGATCACCGCAGCCAGTTCATCGAGCCGCACCCATGAGCCGAAATCTGCGTCCGGCATATCGCGGCGGTTAGCGGGCGTATCGATGGTGGAGGGCAGCACGGCATTGACCGTCACCTTGCCCTTGAGCTCGGCGGCGAGCGCTTCGGTCAGCCGATGCACGGCGGCCTTGGAGGCGGCATATGGGCCCATGCCGGCACCGGCCCGCAGCGCGCCCATCGCGCCGACATTGACGATGCGTCCGGTGGAGGACTTCACCAGATGCGGGATCGCCGCGCGCGAGGCGTGCAGGGCGGTCAGGACGTTGATGGCGTAGAGCCGCGTCCATGTCGCCGGATCGCCGTCCTCCACGGTCTGATAGGCGAACGCGCCGGCGACGTTGATCAGGCCGTCGAGTTGTCCGAAATGCCGTGCCACCGCATCGATTGCAATCCCCGCCTGCGCGGCGTCGGAGAGATCGACACCGCCCGCGCGAAACAGGTCGGCGGTGGGGGCGTCAGCGGATGCCGCATGATCGATCGCGCCGACGCGATCGCCGCGCGCGCGCAAGGCGGCGACCACGGCGGCGCCGAGCGCGCCCGATGCACCTGTAACGATGACGACCTTTCCACTCATAATGACCCTCCAACGCGGACGCTAAAGTTTTCCGGATATCTATAAGCGAACTTCAGAGAAGTCTCGCTATGGTCGTCATCTCTCCAGTCAGGAGATTGGGACGTCATCATGCTGCGAGATTTACCGGATCACGGTTTACCGCTTGTTCAGCTCAAAGAGCTTCGGCGGGATATGGTCGTCGCCTTGCAGAAACGCAAAGGTGCGGTCACCACGGAAGAACTGATGCGCATTGCCGCGGTTCAGGCGGCGATTTCAGCATTCGAGGATGTCATCGCCGACCTCGATGCCGAGCTCGAAGCCGCAGCATAGACCTACTGTCGATCCTGCCGGAATTTGCCCGGCGCCATGCCGGTTTCGCGCCGGAACATGCGGTTGAAGTAACCGGCGTCGGCGTAGCCGAGCAGGGCGGCGATTTCCTTGATGCTGAGCGAGGAGAACGTCAGGTAGCGCTTGGCTTCCAGCAGCAGTCGCCGCTCGATCACCTTGAGCGCCGACGCGCCAAGCACCGATTGGCAGATTCGGTTGAGATGCGGCGGCGTGATGCCGAGCGCGCTGGCGTAGAAGCCGATCGGCCGATGCTGCCGATACTCGCGCTCCACCAGTTGGTGAAACGCCTGCGCATGACGCTGCGCCCGTCCGCCGCCGTCCTCGGCGAGTTCGGTGGTGGCGAGCACCGCGCGATAGATCGCCGTCAGCGTCGAACCGATGCGCGCCCGCATGGCGATGGCGCGGCCCGGCGCGCGCAGATCGGCTTCCGCGATCAGCGCTACGATTTCGCGGCCGACGCGCGCGATCTCGTCGCTCGGGCCGTGCAGGATGTGAGGCCGGCGCAGACAGGCGTCGACCTCGGGGGCCGGCGTCAGCGCCTCGCGGACATCGCGCTCGAACAGCGTCACCACCACGCCCTCGACATCCGGCGAGAAAACGTACCCGTGGACGGGCAACGCCGGAATGGCGATTACCGCCGGCGGCGCCACCTGTTCGATGACGTTGTCCATGGTCACCTCGGCAGTGCCGCCGGTGAGGTGCAGGATCTGGAAAAACTGTTCGTGGCGATGCGGCGCGATGCGAAACCCATGGAGGCGCGAACGCGAGAGCACGGTTTCCCAGTGCAGCCAGTCCGGGCTGGAATCGTAGCCCTGCTCGCCATACAGAGCGTAAGTAGGGATGGCCGACATGGTTTCCTCGATGTTCGGATTATCCCCTCGTTTGCCGGTTCTGTCCATTGGCAGCGCGGTAGCGCTCGCGCAACATCGCGGCAGAGGAAGCAACCGAGGAAACCATGCGCACGCAGGTCGCGATCATTGGGGCCGGCCCGGCCGGTCTGATGCTGGGGCGCCTGCTTGAAAAGGCCGGCATCGACAACGTCATTCTCGAACGCAAGAGCGGCGACTACGTGCTGTCGCGCATTCGCGCCGGCGTGCTCGAGCAGGGCACCGCCGACTTGCTCGACAGGTTGGGGTTGGGCGCGCGGATGCACGCCGATGGCCTGATCCATCACGGCGTCGATCTGTGTTTCGACGGCGATATCCAGCACATCGATTTTACCGGCCTCGTCGGCCGCCATGTCACGGTCTATGGCCAGACGGAGGTGACCCACGATCTGATGGATGCGCGCCAGACCTCGGGCCTGACCACGATCTATGAGGCCGAGGACGTCGCGCTGCACGATTTCGATGGCGCGCGTCCGCGCGTCACCTGGCGCAAGGACGGCGCGACCCACAGCCTCGACTGCGATTTCATCGCCGGTTGCGACGGCTTCCACGGCGTGTCGCGCGCGAGCATTCCGGAGAAGGCGCTGAAGCTGTTCGATCGCCAATATCCGTTCGGCTGGCTCGGCATTATGGTGGACCGGCCGCCAGTCTCCGACGAACTGATCTACGCGCATCACGAACGCGGCTTCGCGCTGTGCTCGATGCGCTCGCCGACGCGCAGCCGCTACTACGTGCAGGTGCCGGAGGGCGAGAAGGCCGAGGACTGGTCCGACGATCGTTTCTGGGACGAGTTGCGACGGCGGATCAATCCGGAAGCCGCAGAGGGTTTGCACACCGGGCCGTCGATCGAAAAATCCATCGCGCCGCTGCGCAGTTTCGTCGCCGAGCCGCTGCGGTTCGGATCGCTGTTTCTCGCCGGCGATGCCGCCCACATCGTGCCGCCGACCGGCGCGAAGGGGCTCAATCTCGCCGTCAGCGACGTCGCGATGCTGGGCGAGGCGCTGGCGGAGTTTTATGCGGAGAAATCGACCGCCGGGCTCGACGGCTATTCGAAAAAGGCGCTGGGACGGATCTGGAAGGCCGAACGCTTCTCTTGGTGGATGACGACGCTGCTGCATACGTTCCCGGAGACCGGCGCCTTCGGCCGCCGCATCCAGCGCGCCGATTTCGACTACCTCTCGGGCTCGCGAGCGGCGCAAACCAGTCTCGCCGAGAATTATACGGGCTTGAGCCTGGGCGTTTGAGCGAGGCGTTTAGCGTTATGGCTGAACCGTAAAACATCGTGATCATGTCCGGGACATAGGCGAGCGAAGCGACGCCGTTCTTCGAACGGCTATGCCCGGCATGACGAAGTCCTGGGATGTGGTTAGTCTGACTGCTTCCATGATCAGTCAATGCCCAAGCCTCGGACCGACGCAATGACCCCAAACGCTGCCACGATCCTGCCGCCGCTGTTGCGCGCGCTGACGGTGCTGGAATTCATCGCACGACATCTCGATCCGATGACGTTCGATCAAATGTTCGCCTCAGTCGGCACGCCGGACGACGCGTTGCGCGAGGCGTTGCATGGCATCGATGGCGATGACGACCCGGCCGCGATCTCGGCACGCCTCGCGTTGTCGGCGTTCGACGCGATGCGGACGGCGATGGCCAACGGTGACGACCTCTACGCGATCTATGGCGCGCTGCGTTTTCTGCCGCGCGCGCTGGAGGCGCTGTATCCGCTTGCGTCAAACGATGCTGTCGTGAACAGCTTCTATCTCGACCCGACGCTGCGCGGCGACGCCGATATCGTCGCGCAGGCCGCGCAGCGGCCGCGCGACGGCGTAACCGGCGTGATGCATTTCGACAACGAACGCGGTAGCCGGGGCGGCTATTCGCTCTATGTGCCGGAAGGTTATTCACCGGAACGGCCGCTACCGCTGGTGATGGCGCTGCATGGCGGTAGCGGCCACGGTCGCGCATTCCTTTGGAGCTGGCTTCGCGACGCCCGCAGTTTTGAGGCTATCGTTGTCGCGCCGACCGCGACGGGACGCACATGGGCACTGATGGGCGATGACACCGACACGCCGAACCTGCACCGCATTCTCGACGATGTGAGCGCGCGCTGGCAGATCGATGCGACGCGACTGCTGCTCACCGGGATGAGCGACGGTGGCACCTTCTGCTATGTCAGCGGGCTTGAGGCGGGATCGCGCTTCACACATCTGGCGCCGGTGTCCGCGACCTTCCATCCGATGATGGCGTCGATGGCCGACGCCGGTCGGCTCGACCGCCTGCCGATCCGCATCACCCATGGCGCGCGCGACTGGATGTTTCCGGTGGAAGTCGCACGCCGCGCCGCCGAAGCGCTGGCGGCCGCGGGCGCCGATGTCGACTATGGCGAGATCGAGGATCTCAGCCATTGCTATCCGCGCGAGATCAATGCGGCGCTGCTGAAGTGGCTCAGCGAAACGCCGCGCTGAAACGGTTTGTTAAGGGGCGCTTTCGCTGATTTGCGGGCGACGCGATTCGTTCTTCCGGAACGAAATGGAATTGTTTCATGAACGTGTCGCGACCATGATGCATTATCACCGGCGGCCCGGCGGCCCGGCGGTGACGGGGCGGAACAGACCATCCGCGGCGACCGGCTCGCGGATAGTCTGGGAAATTTCTTGCCTCGCCGCGCGAACTTGTGAGAGGGACATTTCGGGACAGCAGGATGGGCCGGGCGATCCGGCGATGGCGACGAGAGGATGGCTCGGTGCTGCGGGGACTCTACAGATGCGAGTACGGCATTAACGACGCGGTCGGCCGCAGCGTTCTGCACGCCGATGCCGGCAAGCTGCTCGGCGGCAATTCAGGCTTCGCGCATACCGGCACCTATCAGGTCGTCAACGGCGAGATCGTTGCCGAGATCATCACCGAGCGGCATAATTTCGATCCGAACTACCAGCCGCTGCTCGGCAAGGATATCGCCACGCTCCACGCGGTCGGCCGCGAAAGCGACGGCGTCGTTCGCTTCAAGGGCAGCACCGAGGCGATGCCCGGCGCGCGGTTCTGGTCGGTGATGACGCCGATCGACGATCGCATCGTCCCCGCGCCGGTGGCGCGGCGCGACGGCGACATCGTCAACGGACTGTATTCAATTCACATCCAGGCGCTCGATAGCATCGACGGTGGCCTGTCGGGCATCATGCTGCTGCACGACGGCCGCATCCTCGGCGGCGATGCCTTCTTCTATTATCTGGGCTCCTATTCCTGCGCCGGCGGCCGCTGGAAAGGCGAGATCGTCAATCAGGAACACACCCCGGCGCGCGGGCAGGTGCCGGTGTTCGGCGGCCACGAGGTCGGCATAGGTTTTTCCGGACGCTACGACGCCGGGGGCGCGGAGCTGGAAGCGACCGCGCTCGCCGGCAAGCGCAGCCTGCAACTCTCGGCGGTCCTTAAGCTGATTCAGCAGGCATAGGCCGCGCGTCACTCCACCAGCGGCGGCTCGCGGCGCAGCGCCAGCGCGACGCCGGCCAGCGTCAACACCAGCGAGACGATTTCACGCGCGCCGAAGGGATCGCCGAGGAACAGCGCGCCGGCGCAAACGCCGACCACCGGCACGCCGAGCGAGCCGGTGGTCGCGGCGGCCGGCTTGAGGCGGGCAAGCGCGCCAAACCAGGTGACATAGGCGATCGCCATCGGCCCCAGCGTCATGTAGAGCATCAGCGCCCAGCCGCGCGGCGACAGGGCGCCGACATCGGGGTGCTCGAAGATCAACCCGATGATCACCATCGGCACGCAGCCGAGCAGCAATTGCCAGGCCACCAGCCCGAACCGTTGCAACGGGATCGGCGTCCGCGCCGTCACACTGCCGAAGGCGAACAGGATGGCGCAGGCCAGCGCCGTCGTCACGCCGATCAGCTTGGTTTCATCGAAGGCGAGGCTCTGGCCGCTGAACAGCACCGCGAGACCCGCAAACGCCAGCACCAGCGCCGCGACGCCTCGCAATGTCGGCCGCTCGCCGAGCACCGGCCAGGCGAACAGCATGGTCCAGATCGGCATGGTGTAGGCCAGCAGCGCCGCCTCGCTGATCGGCAGATACTTCATGGCCAGCGTGCCGAAACCCATCCAGGCAAACACGTTGGTGAAGGCAGCGAAGCCGAGGCGGGGCCAGAAACGCGGGGCGAGCGCGAGACTTTCGCCGCGCCACAATGCGATGGCGCCCAGCAGCAGCGCCGCAGTGACGCCGGCTGTGCCGCGGGAGAAAAACGGTGGCCATTCCAGCAGCAGCACCTTCACCGCCGGCCAGTTCAGCCCCCAACCGAGAACGGTGGTGGCGAGCAGCACAAACCCGACAAGACGGGGATCGGACGGTGACTTCGACATGGGCTGTCGTTTAGGGGCTGGCAGATACGAAGTAAAACGGCGCGGGAGCACAGCAGGGTTGCGCGAGCCGGCTTTAGGGGTAGATCGTCCTCCGTGTCGGCACGGGGACAAGTAAACAATTTTCGATCTGGGGCGTTGTCAGTGCGATGGGTTCAGGTACGCTGAACGTCCAACCTCCGGGAGACCACCATGAAACGCCTGTCTCTGATCGCCGTCTTGACCCTGTTCGCCGCCGGCCCCGCGCTGGCGCAGTCCTGCAATGCCGTCAGCGCCGACGGCAAGCCGCTGGCCGGCGCCGCCAAGACCAGCTTCATGAAGAAGTGCTGCGAGACCAACGCCAAGAGCGCCGAAGGCAAGCCGCTCTCCGGCGCCGCAAAAAACAGCTACGTCAAGAAGTGCATGGGAAGCTGAGGCGCCTCCGCGCTTTCCGGCATGACCGGAATGCAAAAGCCCCGCGCGAGCGGGGCTTTTTGTTTGAATTGGGCGATTGCGAAACCCGAGCGCGTACGCGATTACTTCGCCGCTTCCAGCTTGTCCTGCGTCTTCGTCTCGAAATCGCCGGCGTCATGGCGTTCGTGCAGTTGCTGCGCCGGATCGCCGGTGACGCGGTTGACGATGCGGCCGCGCTTCACCGCCGGTCGCGCCGCGATCTGCGCGGTCCAGCGTTGCACGTTCTTGTAGCTCGCGGTGTCGAGGAAGGTTGCGGAATCGCCGTACAGCACGCCCTTCACCAGACCGCCGTACCACGGCCAGATCGCGATATCGGCGATGGTGTAATCGGGGCCGGCAATGTACTCGCTTTCGCCCAGACGACGATCGAGCACGTCGAGCTGCCGCTTCACCTCCATGGCAAAACGATCGATGGCATATTCGATCTTGGTCGGCGCATAGGCGTAGAAGTGGCCGAAGCCGCCGCCGAGATATGGTCCGCTGCCCATCTGCCAGAACAGCCAAGACAGGCATTCGGCGCGACTGGCAGCGTCCTTGGGCACGAATGCGCCGAACTTCTCCGCGAGATAGAGCAGGATCGCGCCGGATTCGAACACGCGGGTCGGCTTGGCGGGGGTGCTGCGATCGAGCAGCGCCGGGATCTTCGAGTTCGGATTGACGTCGACGAAGCCGGAGGAGAACTGCTCGCCGTCGCCGATCTTGATCAGCCAGGCGTCGTATTCGGCGCCCTTGTGGCCCGCCGCCAGCAATTCCTCCAGCATGATGGTGACCTTCTGGCCGTTCGGTGTCGCCAGCGAATAGAGCTGCAACGGATGCTTGCCGACCGGCAGTTCCTTGTCATGCGTGGGACCGGCGATGGGGCGATTGATCGACGCGAACTTGCCGCCGTTCTCCTTGTTCCAGGTCCAGACGTTGGGCGGCGTGTAGGGGGCGTCGGTCATGCAGAGCTCCAGTGTATTTGCGTTAGCGGACAAGTTCCCAACAGGTGGCGAACATCCCCGGCATTGCAAGGGTTTCGTTGCATGGGTGATGGCGATGTCGCGCGGGGCAGGCCGCGGCGCGCGGATGAGGTCAGGAACGCGCCTTCGCGGTCTCGCCGGTCTCGCCTTGAGAACCTTCATACCAGCCGCGCGACATCCGCGCGATCTTCACCACCGACAGCATCACCGGCACCTCGACGAGGACGCCGACGACGGTGGCAAGAGCTGCTCCGGAGTTCACCCCGAACAGGCTGATGGCGGCCGCCACCGCGAGCTCGAAGAAATTGCTGGCGCCGATCAATGCAGCCGGCGCGGCCACGCACCACGCGACGCCCAGGCGGCGGCTGAGCCAGTAAGCGAGCCCGGCGTTGAAATAGACCTGGATCAGGATCGGAACTGCGAGAATGGCGATCACCGCCGGCTGTGCCACGATCTGCTCGCCCTGGAAGGCGAACAACAACACCAGCGTGGTGAGAAGTGCGACGAGAGAGAGCGGCTGCAGGCGACGCAGCATTTTGTCGAAGGTGGACCAACCGCGTCCGAGCAGGGCACGCCGCCACGCCTGCGCGACGACGACCGGCACCACGATGTAAAGCGCCACGGACAGCAGCAGCGTTTCCCACGGCACGGTGATCGACGCCACGCCGAGCAGCAGGCCGACCAGCGGCGCGAACAGGAACAGCATCAGCACGTCGTTGAGTGCCACCTGACCCAGCGTGTAGTGCGGTTCGCCGCCCACAAGATTTGACCAGACAAAGACCATCGCCGTACACGGCGCCGCCGCCAGCAAGATCAGGCCCGCGATGTAGGACGAGATCTGGTCGGGCGGAAGCAGGGGCGCGAAGACATGGCCGATCAACACCGTTCCCAACAGCGCCATGGAGAACGGTTTCACCGCCCAGTTGATGAAAAGTGTCACGCCGACGCCGCGCGCGTGCGCCGCGACCTTTCCCATCGCGCCGAAATCGATCTTCAGCAACATCGGGACGATCATCAGCCAGATCAGCACCGCGATCGGCAGATTCACCCTGGCGATTTCAGCGCGCGACACCGCCGTGAACACTCCGGGCATCAGATGCCCGAGCGCGACGCCGACCACGATGCAGAGCGCGACCCATCCCGACAAATATCGTTCGAACCTGCTCATGGTCAGGCGACGCGCGGCCGGCCCGAAGTCGCGCCCTCGGCACTTCCGATGTCGCGAAGTCGGGTGCCGAGCGCCATGACGTCGATCGTGCCAAGCGGCAGCGCCGTGAACAGCGCGATGCGGTTCTTCATATAGCGGAAGGCGGTGACGAAGGCGGCCTCTTTCTGAAGATCGGTGCCTTTCACCGCGGCGGGATCCTCGATGCCCCAATGCGCGGTCATCGGCTGTCCCGGCCAGAGCGGGCAGCTCTCACCGGCGGCGTTGTCGCAGACCGTGAAGACGAAATCCATCACCGGCGCGTCGGGCGCGGTGAACGTCTCCCAGCTTTTCGAACGCAAGTCCTCCGTCGGATAGTCCATGCTCGCGAGAACCCGCAACGCCAACGGATTGACCGTTGCCTGGGGCCGACTGCCGGCGGAAAAGGCGCGAAAACGGCCGCGACCGTCCTTGCGCAGAATGGATTCGGCCAAAATCGAACGCGCGGAATTGCCGGTGCAGAGAAACAGCACGTTGTAGACGCGATCAGGCACGGGACTTCTCTCTCTTTTTGCGCGGAGGACAGCAGGGCGTGAGGCTTTCGAATATCGGCGAGCAAATCTCCGCACGGCCACCGCAGCAATCCTGCAGGAGGAAGCGGGCGACCGCCTGGAATGTCGGGAGGTTGGCGCGATAGACGATCGAGCGGCCACGCCGTTCGGAAATGACAAGAACGGCGCGCGCCAGAACCGACAGGTGAGCGGAGAGCGTGTTCTGCGGCACCTCGAGCAGCCCCGCGAGATCGCCGGCGGCCAATCCATCGGGCTCGTGCCGCACCAGCAGCTGAAACGCCTGAAGGCGTGTCGACTGGGCCAGCGCCGCGAGGGCGAGAACGGCTTGTTCGTTTTCCATATATCCAGATATATGGAAATGAAGGTGTCTGTCAACGTTGCGCGGTGAGGGCGCCGTCCTACGCGGCGGCTTCGCTGCAATTTGAGTGGTCCGGGCGCGGCGATGCCTCTACGCTCGCGCCATGTCCCGATTCCTGTATCTCTCGATCGTCGTCATGATATCGCTGGCCGCGACCGCCGCCATGGCGGGGCCGCGCCACAAGAAGCAATGGATTCGCCCGCACAATTACGGCTTTCTGCCGGGCTACGAGCAGCCGCTGAACAACGCCGCGCCGCTGTACAAGCAGGAGGCTGCGGTGCTGCGCAACCTGCGCCGCAAGCCGCGTCACTGGTACATCGGCCCAACGCCGCGCTACTACAATTTCTGGGACGGACAGTTGCGCTATCCCGGCCGCCCGGGCTTCTATCGCGGCCGCTACAACGGCGGCAGTTTCGGGCCGTGCTGGACGCAGACGCCGATCGGTCCGGTGTGGACCTGCGGTTGAAGCGCTTCCGCGATTCATCGAGTCCGTGTTACGAATAGCACGCGCCTGTGCGGCGCGGACGCGTTGGTTCCATCAATGGATCGGCTGACATGAGCGCAATCGAGGGCATCGTCCCGGAGCGGGATGCGGAGCCGAAAGTCCCGCCGGGGGTTCTGCTCGAAGGTCCGCTGGTGGACGCCAAGGTGCGCGAGATCCGCGCGATGTTCGCCATCCTCTACGGCGGCACGGCGGCGGCGCTGATCTGGGTGATCACGCAAGGCATCGGCTGGACCGAGATCGCGGTCTTCGCCGGCATGTATTTCCTGACCATGTTCGGGATGGGCGCGGGGATGCATCGCCTGCTGGTGCATCGCAGCTTTCGCTGCGGCCCGGTGATGCGGGCGTTCTTCTGCATGATCGGCACCATGGCGATGCAGGGCTCGGTGCTGCGCTGGGTGTCCAATCATCGCCGGCATCACCTTTACGCGGACAAGCCCGGCGACGTGCACAGCCCGCAATATGACGGCGTCGGCAACCGCTATCTCAGCTACGTGAAGGGCATGATGCACGCGCAGGGCGGCTGGGTGTTCGATCAGGCGACGACGCAGGGCGAATACTACGCCAAGGATATTCTGGCCGATCCGATCGCGATGTTCTTCGTGCGCACGCGCTGGTTCTGGTACCTGACGTCGATCGCCTTCATTCCGGCCGCCATCGGCTACGCGGCCGGCGGCGTCCACACCATGATCGGCTGCGTGCTGTTCTCCGGCCTGTTCCGCAACTACGTCACCACCACGATGACGTCACTGGTCAACTCGGTCTGCCACAGCGAGGGTCGTTACGGCTATCGCCGTTTCGAGATCAACGACGGCACCACCAACCAGTTTCTGGTGTCGATCCTGACGCTGGGCGAAGGCCTGCACAACAACCATCACCGCTTCCCCCGCGACGCCTACATCTCGCACGCCTGGTACGAAATCGACATCACCGGCCTGATCATTCGCGGCCTCGGCAAACTTGGGCTCGTGCAGGACATTTTCGAGGGCGGCGCGCAGGCCACGCGGTCCGGGAATGCGGACGGCGGGCAACGGTCGATGGCGGAGCAGGAAGCGGAGGGGTGAGGCTGCAGCGGAGAAAATCGCCTCAGACAATCTAGGATACCAACAGCACTTACCCGCTCGCCCAGCGACTCACACACCGGAACTAACAACAGCAGCTTTAATCAACCGCGATGCTACGCCGATCAAGACCGGCATAGTCATGTCGATGTTGCTGATGAGGAAGAATGGCTTCTTTAGATAGAGAGTTCGCAAGATATCATGCCGCATCCTCAAAGACTTGTTTGCTTGCTGATGGATTCTTGAACAGCACGGCAAGAAATTTTCCTGGAAAACGTTTGTCGGTTGCTTCAATCATTTTGTTGTACGCGTCTTCGCACATTGCACTTAGTGCATCTGCGCTCAGCATTTGCATCTCGAAATCTTTGATGGGTTTCGATAACTTTTCAATGCCATACTTCCTAAAGACTGCCGCAGCCATAATCCTATTTCCATGAATTAGAATCCCCCAAGGGGCTCCACTTTTCTTGATGATAGTTTTCTTTTTTTGCTCAATCCAGGCTTCAATCCTCCGATTGATGACGGTTGCATTAAAAGCATGAGCTCCACTCACTGAGGGATTAAAGACCGATTTGTAGGGCGACTTAGTAAGATCGTTGAAAAAACGCCCTATGCCAGTTTTTACTTGGACAGCGAGAGTTGGATCGCCCGAAGCACACGCCAGTGCTGTTGTCACTTCAATCAGCTCGCAACTCGTGGCTGTTGGGCTAAAATCTTCACTACGTACAAACTGATAGTCCACCCCTTCGACAGCCATTTCTTCGCGGATACGTTTCTGCTGCTGGTCTTGCGCGACAAAATCACGTGGCTCAATCCTATTTTGCAAATTGTTGGTACGAGTGACGTCTGCACCAAAGCCAGGTGGCGCAGCTTTCAACAAGATGACTCTAACTGGGACACGAACCTTTCCTAGGTTTGCGTCGTTATCGACCTTACTGAGCGAGCTCACAGTCTGAGCACCATTTACGATCGATGCGCCACGAAATGAAAACAGGCCGGCAGATTGAGACGCTGCATTGGCTGGCGCCTTGACTGCTTCGTCGGCAATAAGCGTAATGCCATTATTAAAGTACCAGAATTTTTCAGGAGAAGTTGCTGCTGTTTGCTTTATCTCGTTATTCACCTCGGTCGCGCCCAGCGACTCCCGAATGTTTGCAGCCACCAATCCCTTTCCGTGCTTCTTCCACCAAGTCTTCAACTGCAATCCGTCGATTAGCCCAAAGAATGCGGCATACGGTGAATTGACGCGCGACCAATCAAGTATCTGTGCCTCGAGCGTCAGATTTCCTTGCATTGGGTCATTAGCCAAACGTGTATACACTTCAGCCAAACCCATAATTTCAGATGTAGCCATTTCATCCGGGTCGTCCCCGTTCAACTCTCTAAGAAGCTTATCTATTAGAGTTTGCGCAGGTTGGGCCAGCTTGCTGGCGCCTGTGCTGACGAGGGCAATATGTATAGATGTGCCAGGCGTGTTTATTCTAGCAAGAATGTCAGCGAGTCGTGCTTGAACTCGTGCGTCAAAATTCTCTTGGTTTTGTTCGATAGTATCTTTTACCCCTGCAAGAAAAGAACCGATATCTTTTGCTTCGGGCTCTCCCGAACCGGCATTTATCCATTTTGATTGGATGAAGATGACGCATTGGTCAGATTGATCAAAGTAAGCAGCATCGATTCCATTATCACCGGTGCCATCCCAAACGGATCCTGCTGCCTGCTGCGGAGTGCAGGCTGCGATTGCATACACCGCGAACGCAGCTAAACATCTCGATAGAATTTTTTGATCACGCTCTTTGTCGTTTGCATTTAGGTCGCTGACATCAAGATGTGGTTCGAACAATTCGCGCAAGCGAGCTTTGATCTGATTTACTTTTAAAGAGGACATTTGAGTGACCCATTAAAAATCGCAGGCACTAAAAGTACCTGCGATTTTTAACGCATTCAATTAATAGTTGTGCGCGTTGGTGGTGGGAGACCCAAAGTTGTAAACTAACCCCTCCAGAACGTGCTGATTCATCAGCACTTTTTAGGTGTCCCAAAATGGGAGAACCAAAGTTCTGGCCCGATCCGAACCAAAGTTGTGGTTTTTTCGGTTCCAGATGATCGAGGCCGATAGCCTCTGGAATCGACATCGGGATTGCGCATCAAGCACGGTCTTCAGCCGTGATGACCTCGCACGGGCGATCCGAAGGGAGGTCTGCAGATCCTCGCGGCCATCGCTCATTATGCGCAGCGCGGGACTAAGCGAAGTGCTGGCCTGTGAAGGCTTGGTTTCCACCAGTTTTGGCGAGTTCTGCTCCGCAAAATCCCGGACGTCTCGGACCGTCTCGTGACGCATCGTCCCCTTAAACGGAGGTGGTCTTTGATCTATGTTGGCGCGCGACATGAACATTTAGGCGCAGGCTGTAAACTTGGTGGACGAGAATGACGCTTCGAAGGAGATCGCAAGCATTCGGCGGCGGTTAGCTGATCTGAATGCGGAGCGGATGTCGCTCGAGCGAAAGCTGGAAACACTTGAGCAGAAGCTGATATCCGACTGCCGTCCTTCCCAGCGGGCTCCCTTTGCCGATGCCCCGGTCACCAACAGTTCGTCATCGGCTGAGAAAATCGAGTTGTTTCGTCGTCTGTTTGCCGGGCGTCCCGATGTCTTTCCGGTTCGATGGGAAAATAGAAAGAGCGGAGGTTCAGGATATTCGCCAGCATGCTCGAACGAGTGGGCGAGGGGGATTTGCGGCAAGCCGAAGGTGAAATGCGGGGAATGCCTGCATCAGGCATTCGTCCCGCCATCCGAGGACATCATCGAAAAGCATCTACGCGGCGGCGGTGTCCGCTCGGGTGACTTTGTCGCCGGGGTGTATCCATTGCTGCAAGACGAGACATGCTGGTTCCTTGCCGCCGACTTCGACAAGGACAGCTGGGCGGACGACGCCAGGGCCCTGCTGAGCACCTGTCATGCGAAAGGAATCGCCGCCGCCTTGGAGCGGTCGAGGTCAGGGAATGGTGGCCATGTTTGGATATTCTTCTCTGAGCCTGTTCCGGCAAGAACCGCCAGGCAGATGGGCTCTGCCCTGATCACGGAGACGATGGAAAAACGCCCCGAGATCGGCTTCAAATCCTATGATCGCTTTTTTCCCAATCAGGACACGATGCCCCTTGGGGGCTTTGGCAATCTGATCGCACTGCCGTTGCAGAGAAAGGCGCGGGAGAGCGGTAACAGCATTTTCGTCGACAAGGATTTGCGGCCTTACGACGACCAATGGGCGTATCTGTCGTCTCTGCCCAGATTGTCGGCTGACATGGCCTTCAAAATAGCGGACGAGGCGGAGCTGTCAGGTCGGGTTTTGGGCGTCCGCATGCCAGTGGACGACGAACATGCCGATGAGCCGTGGAAGATGTCGCCATCACGTCGCAGTGCGCCGCGGCGTATTGAGGCCGCGATACCGCGCAGCGTTAGGATCGTGGTCGCCGATCAGGTTTACATCGACCGGACAAAACTTCCATCTGCCCTGATTGCGCAGCTTATTCGTCTGGCAGCGTTCCAGAATCCGGAGTTCTATCGCGCCCAGGCAATGCGGCTGCCGACATTCGGCAAGCCTCGGGTCGTCTCGTGCGCCGAGCTATTTGCGCAGCATGTCGCGCTTCCTCGAGGGTGCCTCGAGGAAGCAATCGATCTCATCAAAAGCCATGGCGCGGTTGCCGATCTGGAAGATCTGCGCGAAATCGGCACGGCACTTCCCGAGAGCCTATCCTTTCGGGGCGAATTGCGACGGCCGCAGTTGGCGGCGTTCGATGCTCTTGTGGCCCATGAGAACGGTGTGCTTGCCGCGACGACCGCCTTTGGCAAGACGGTCGTCGCGGCGGCGCTCGTTGCGCACCGTGCCCGAAACACGCTCATTCTGGTCCACCGACGAGAGCTGCTCAATCAATGGGTTGAGCGTCTACGTACCTTTTTGCAGATAGATCCAAAACAGATCGGCACTATTGGCGGCGGGAAAAGAAAGCCGACGGGTGTCATTGATGTTGCGCTCATCCAGAGCCTGGTACGCAAAGGCGAAGTCGAGGATATTGTTGCTGACTACGGCCATTTGATCATCGATGAATGCCATCACTTATCCGCAGCCAGCTTCGAGCTTGTCGCCCGGCGGTCAAAGGCACGATACGTAGTCGGATTGTCCGCCACCGTCGCCCGAAAAGATGGACATCATCCCATCATCTTCATGCAATGCGGCCCTGTTCGCCATAGGGTCGATGCACGGGTTCAAGCCGCCGAGCGTGGTATCCGCCACCGCGCGCGCGATCGCTCGACGCAGTTTGAACTCCCGGCATCGCTGGCCTCAGCCGAACGGCCGTCGATGCCTGCGATCTATGCTGCACTGGCGCATGACGATGGCCGGAATGATCTGATCTTCGATGATGTGCTGAAATCGCTTGAGGCCAGGCGTTCGCCCATCGTTCTGACGGAGCGGAAGGACCACCTTGATTATCTTCAGAAGAGGTTCTCGCCATTCGTGAGAAATCTCGTGGTCCTACGCGGCGGCATGTCGGCGACCGATCGTAAAACAGCCAACACAGCATTGAGTGTCTCCGATGATCATGAGCGATTGATACTCGCGACAGGCCGCTATATCGGCGAAGGCTTCGATGATCCTCGTCTCGACACGTTGTTCCTGACGATGCCGATAGCCTGGAAAGGAACTCTGGCGCAGTATGTCGGTCGGCTGCATCGCGCGCACGACGGAAAGAGGGATGTCCTGGTCGTGGACTATGTCGATCAGACAGTTCCCGTCCTCGCTCGAATGGCAGGGAAGCGACGGGCGGGGTATCGGGCGTTGGGCTACGTGATCGGGTAGCGGCGGCCCACCGTGGTGGGAGGCGCCGCGGACATCAGCCCGTTATTTTGTGGAGCGAAAGCCGCAGCAAACGCCCGGAAATCGAGCATCCAGGCCGCCGACTCCGCATAATCCACCGCTGCGCATAATCGGCGTTATGCGGTGCCCTGCTTGCGTCCGCGTTCCGAAGGGGAGATCTACAATCCGGCCGCGCATCAACCATGGTTAGAAAATTGTAAAGATTCCCGTTGCTCAGCACAGCCCGGTGCGTTTGTATGGCGCGATTTCGGTTGGGGAACCCCATGAATTTTAAAGAATTGAGGGGGTTGGTCGCGACGCGGCTGACCTCATTGAGCAAGCCCGTTCAGGTCCTGACGATAGCGGCGGTCTGCCTGATTACTGGCATCGCGTTGTTTTGGCTGCTGAATCAGACATTCTACTATTTCCTCGCCAAAAGCTATGTCGATGATATCGCCGATGCCTACAGCTTGAATCGAGGCTACACCGCCGCTTTGATCTGGATGAGTTTCGCCGCGCTCGTCGCCTTGTTTGGTCTTGTCTTCTCATTTTCAAAACGAAAGCGCGCCGTCGGTTATGTGGGGTTGCTCGGCCTTATCGTCGGCCACTCCGTCGCCATCGGGTTGGCCGATCGCAATTTCAAGAACAACGGTCAGGCGGAGAAATGCTTCGTCATGGCTCGGGACGATTTCAAGATTCTGAACCGTGTCGGCATCGATCCAGAAACGGGGCGGGAGTGTCGTCCATTGACACCCGTCATGGCCGAGAAGATCGAGGAATACCGAAAGGGCAAGCGGCCGACCAGATTGACGGCGGGCACGCCTGCATTCTTCAGTTCGATCAGCGGAGAACCCGTCGTCTGGTACGCAAAAACCAGCGATGGCGGCATCGAGCTTTTCGACCTGATGGGATACCACCCGCAAACGGGTGAAGAACTTACTCCGGTCAATCGCGAGATCGTCGATCTCTGGAAAAAGCAGAACGAAAAGGTCGCCAAACGCGCACCCGTTCGTATCGACCCCAATACCTATGGTTTCTTTGACCCGATAAAGGGAACGGCGAAAGTCTGGTTCTGGAAGGACGCCTCCGCCAATTACGAGTTCTACGACGGCCCCGGATTTCAACCTCGAACAGGCGATCCCCTTCAGATCGTTACCCGGGAGAGCATCGCGGAATGGAAGCAGTCGATCGAAGATGCTTTAGCCAAGAAGAAGGCGGCGCAGGAGCAGCGTGAGCGCGAAGCCCGGGAGAAAGCCGAACGCGAGGAACGAGAACGCCAGGAGCGCGCGGACGCGGAACGACGCGAAGCGGAAGCCAAGCAAGCGGTGGAGCAGGAAAGGCTCCAGTCGGCAAACGAATGTGATCAGCTGGCGGCGAATCCGACGGACGAACGGCGCAAGGCCGACGGCGTTCCGTTCGATCTGTTAAAGGCGCGGTACGAACAGGCTATCGATGCCTGCACCCGCGCCCAACAAGCATTCCCGACCGATCTGCGCTTCCAGTACCAGCTTGGACGCGCATTGCAGTTCAAGGATAGGAAGCGGGCGTTCGAAATCATGAAAGGATTGACGGAGGCCCGCTACCCAGCGGCTTTCGACAATCTGGGTGGAATGTACATGTACGACCGGAAGGACATTCCCAAGGCGATCCAGTATTTCAAGATCGGCGCATCCCTGAACGACGCAGACTCGATGGTGAGTCTGGCCGATTTGGTCGATAAGGGAATGTTCGGACAAGAGAACACCTATCAAATCAAATGGAGCCTTCTCAGCAAAGCCGCCCAACTGAACCACGGAGGGGCGCAGCGCGCCGTCGCCCAAGAAAAGGCGCGGATTGAACAATCCCAAATCGATCAGGAAAACTCGCGCAGGGCTATGGAGGCCTTCGGCAGGATCGTCGGAGGCTTCGTCAGATAAGGGTGCCTCGATAATCGATCTTGTTACGTTCATTTTGAACGGCGACTACCTTGCATAGATCGCCATGACGACGTGATGGACGATGATTTCGGCTTCGACGCTGAGGGGCTGTTCTAGGTTTCAGGGAATAAAGGGCAGGGGCTAGAATGACAGCGGACGTGTGGGCGCACCTATCGAACTGGTTTGTGGGGTTGCCAGGGCATACGCAAATCTTTCTTGCAGTGATTTGCGGCCTTGGAGTTATTTTTCAGATTTCCTATAGCGAGAAAACGGTCGCTTACGGCCCGACGATCCTCACCACGACTGGAATCTTCGCCACGTTTGTCGGCATCGCTCTCGGACTATCAGAGTTTGACACCTCCAATATCCAAGCCAGCGTCCCGGCACTTTTGGGCGGACTGAAAACGGCATTCTGGGCGTCGGTTGCTGGCGTCGGTGGTGCCTTGTTGCTCAAGTTTCGGCATTATTTTTTCCATCGTGAACAAGCGGATGGGTCAGGCGAACACGGCGAAGTCACGGCAGAGGATCTGGCAATTCTCCTGCGAGGTATCCAGACCGCACTTGTCGGTGGAGAAGAGACTTCATTAATCACGCAAATCAAGCTCCTCCGGCAGGACACAAACGACGGGCTTGCCGCCCTCAAGCAGGCCCAACTCCAAGCTCTCGAAAAGCTCTCGGCTATGGGGTCGCAGGCGCTCGTGGAAGCCCTTCGTGATGTTATCAAAGACTTCAACGCCAAAATCACCGAGCAGTTCGGCGATAATTTTAAGGAGCTGAACGAGGCGGTTCGCCATCTGCTGGACTGGCAAAACAATTATCGCACCCATATTGAAACGGTTGAGGCCAAAATCGAGAGCCTTGTTGGCTCGATGGAAAGAGCGTCGAACAGCTACAATAGCCTGGTATCAAGTGCCGGATCGTTTTCCACGATTGCCCGAGACCTGGGACAATTGTTGCAATCGCTGGAAACGCAGAAGCAGCAGCTAATCGATTTGTCCCAAGGTCTGGCGAACCTTCTGCGTGAGGCATCAGGTAGCCTTCCTAACGTCGAGCGGAAAGTCATCGAGCTAACAGATCAAATGACGAATGCGGTTGTTCTCAACCAGAAGGCGATTCACGCCGCTCTTACCGAGAACGCAAAGCAGTTGGAATCTGTGATTCAGAGTAGTCATCAAAGCATGATCTCGGCCGGAACGGAATCCAATCGCCAGATCACAGTGTTGGTGGAGAAAACCAAGGAGCAGGTTTCTGCACTCGATGCGGCGCTCACGGAGGAACTCAAGAAGTCGCTTGAAAGTCTCGGCCGTCAACTCGCGGCCCTATCGGAGCGTTTTGTCGCAGACTACACGCCGTTGACTGAAAAGCTCCGCCGCGTAGTTGAAATGGCAGGGTGAGAATCGTGCCCGCACCTTTTTTGAAATCAAAGAAGCGTATTGCGGCCAAAGAGGAGCACTGGATTCCTCTCAGTGATCTCATGACCGGTCTGATGATGATGTTCATGCTGGTCGCGATCGTATTTATGGTCAAGGTCGACAGCGAAGCTGCTGTGACAAAAGAACTTAAGAAACAGGCGGAAGAGCAGGCCGATCGAATGAAATCGGTCGCTGTGATCTATGAGGATATGAGGAACAATCTTTATCACCGCCTCCAGCAAGAATTCCGAAATGATCTACCGCGGTGGAAAGCTGAACTTGATGGGGATCTAACGATCCGTTTCCGGGAGCCGGACGTATTGTTTGATTCAGGCCGCTTTGATTTGAAAGCCCCATTCCAAGCGATCCTCAGCGACTTCTTCCCGCGCTATGTGCACATTCTCGCATCTCCCGAATTTCGTGACTCGATAGTAGAGGTCCGAATCGAAGGTCATACGTCTAGCTTTTGGAAGGACACTTCTGCGGAACAGGCGTACTTCAAGAACATGGAGTTGTCGCAAGCTCGCACGCGAGCAACCTTGGAATTTCTGCTTACAAAGACAAGGCTATTTGGCTTTGAGCGGTGGGTGAAATCGAAACTGACGGCGAACGGACTCTCTTCGTCGCGGCCACAATTGAAGTCTGACGGAAGTGAGGATCGTGAAGCATCTCAGCGCGTCGAATTTCGAGTTCTGACGAATGCTGATGAGCGATTGGCAGAAATTCTGAGTGCGTCGACGAAATGAAACTTCCCGACTTCTACATCTTTGAACCATTAAATAGGCTCAAGGAGAGCATGGGCATTCCATGGAATGTCTATGGATCCCTGGAGGTTCAAATAAGTAGCGCGCGCCTTACGCCGTCCGAACTGGAATTGCTAACGTCGGGCGGGGGGATCGACGTCGGTCTTGATGAACTTCGAATACATTCCGATGGTACGTTAGTTTACAAAGACAGCCGGGTTCTTCTCTACATTCGGGATGTTCATCGGTATGCCGACAAGGTGTCACTGCCACGCTATCACGTCGCCAATTGTACGACGCTAAAGCATATGCGGGAGGCAGGCAGGTCAGAGCGCTACCTCGTGGCAGCAAGAGTCGATGGCACATTTTCTCTCAATATTTTCAATCCACAGAAAGTTAAAAGAGACGAACGCCTCGACGTTTGTCAGAATTGCCTACTCGCGTTGGAGTTTGACGGCTTTCGCGGCGATATGAGAGGGGCAGAGCGAAAATTGCACGTGCGGTCATTCACACCAGCTCGCTTCTTTGAGAAATACCCGCGATCTCTTTATACCTCGACGTATCGGCATGAATCTTCGGCCCCGATCAATCAGTATCCTAAGGATTGGGATCGTATTAGTCGAAACGTTCGAGAGGGTGCCCGATGGAAATGTCAAGAAATCGGGTGTGGCGTGGATCTTTCACTGAAACATCTGCGTAGTTTTCTTGAAGTTCACCATAAAAATGGTGACCGTTCGGATATTGCTCCGGAAAATCTCATAGCGCTCTGCATTGAGTGCCATGCCAAGCAGCCGTTGCATGCCCATGTTAAGTCAACGCCCCGTTATCTCGCGTTTAAACGACTCAAATCTGGCGGGAAGCTATAGATTCGACGCGTCGTTGATTTCTCTCGCCGTATTGCCTTGGGACGAGTGCCTGGTACGATCACCACCTGGGGCATAGGAATTGGGCGAAACAGGTTCTGAAAATCCGAAAAATTCAACATGGTCGGAAATGGAGGTTTCCGCCGTGGTCGAGAGCTATTTTCGGATGCTGGCTTCAGAGCGGGAGGGGCGCCCCTACAATAAATCGGCGAACCGGCGTGAATTGATGGAAACTGTCCGAAGGTCGGATGGGTCCATTGAACGTAAACTGCAAAATATCTCCGCTGTGCTGGACATGTTGGGAGTTCAGTGGATCAATGGTTACAAGCCGCTTGCGCATTTTCAGGACGCACTGGTTAGCGCGGTCGAACGTATTCTCAACCAGGAGCCTCATTTTCTTGAAGCCGGAAGTACAGACGCATCGCCGTCCGGAGATCAAGACTCCATTCTTGTTCCTCAGCCGCCCCCTGCTGAAGGTGACCACACTCTCACCCCCGTCCTGCAACGCCTTGTCGGCAAGTTCGATCCTGCTGAAAGAGACGCCAGAAACCGCGATTTGGGCAAGGCTGGTGAGAAATTTGTGGTCGAGTTTGAACGTCGCCGACTGAAGCAGGCCGGGCGCGATGATCTTGCGGAACGTATTCGGTGGGTTTCTGAATTAGATGGCGATGGCTATGGATACGACGTCAGATCTTTTGAACCTGACGGTAAGGAACGTCTTTTGGAAATCAAAACGACTTGTGGTCATGAGCGAACTGCGTTTTGGCTTACAAAGCGGGAGGTCGACGTGGCTTCTGACAGAAGCGATATCTACCGAATTCGAAGGGTTTTTCATTTCCGGAATCACGCACGAATGTTTGAGATTGCTCCGCCGTTGCATCAGGAGCTTTCGATGACGCCGTCGACATTTTTGGCAACGCCAAGATAAGAAGAATACAGCAGAGCCGTTTTGGGATCCGGAAGATTAGGGCGAAGACGTAGGAAAGGCTTCGCTCATGTCCGCTATTGAGGGGGCTGAATGAGAAGTCTCGACAACCGGATCTTTCTGTCGGCATCAGATCTGATGCGTTTCATGGGATGCGCACACGCCACCACGCTAGATATGGCATATTTGCGTGGCGCCGGACCGAAGCCTCGCGAAGACGGGGAGGATGCTGGGCTCCTCCAAAAGCAAGGTGACGTCCATGAGGCCGCTCACCTGGCTGGGCTGAAATCGAACGGGCTACAGGTGGTTGAGATCAGCCGAGGCGAGTTGACGTCGAATGCTGAAGCGACGCGCGAAGCATTGAAGAACGGGCCAGACGTCATCTTTCAAGGCGCGTTCTTGTCGGGGAGTTGGGGCGGTTGGTCTGATTTTCTCGAGCGGGTGGATCGACCATCATCGTTGGGTCAGTTCAGCTACGAGGTCGCCGACACTAAACTGAAACGGCGTCCGCATCCCAAGCATGTCCTGCAACTGGTTCTCTATTCGGATCTGCTCGCCGAAATTCAGGGCGTTACGCCTGAGTTCGCCCATGTTGAGTTGGGTGATGGCTCGCGGGCGACCTTGCGGCTAGCGGATTATGCGGCCTACGCGCGAATGGCGCGGGAAAGGCTCGAGGCTTTCGTTGCCAACCCGGAACCGACGCGGCCCATGCCTTGTTCGGATTGTGTGCTTTGTCGATGGGGTGACCATTGCGCGGAGGTTTGGGAGGCCGAGGATAGCCTGTTTAACGTCGCCAACGTCACCCGCGGCCAGGTCAAAAAACTCGAGGCTGCGGGGGTGCGGACGATGGAATCCCTCGCATCCCTTGATCATTCCATCCCAAGCATGTCGGAGCCGACCCGCAATCGCCTTGTGATCCAGGCTCGGCTACAGCACACCCGCAAGACCGGCGCGCCGTCATTTGAGTTGCGGCAACCAGAGCCGGGTAAGGGCTTTGATCTGTTGCCGGAGCCGCAAGAGGGGGACCTGTTCTATGACATCGAGGGTGATCCCCACTACGAGGGCGGCCTCGAATATCTGCATGGCGTCTGGTTTGACGGCAAATTTCGTGCCTTTTGGGCGCATGACCACGCAGCCGAGGCGCGGGCTCTTGCCGAGTTGCTGGAATTTTTCCGAGCACGCCTGACGGCCTATCCCGCGGCGCGGATCTATCATTATGCGCCTTACGAGATCACCGCGTTACGACGATTGACCACGCAATACGGGATCGGCGAGGCCTTTCTCGATCGATTGCTGCGCGAGCATCGTTTCGTTGATCTTTTTGCCGTGGTGCGGGGAAGTTTGATCGGATCGGAGTCGAATTACTCTATCAAGTCGATGGAAGCCTTTTACGGCTTGAATCGGGAAGGCGAGGTCAAGACCGCTGGTGGATCGGTCGTGGCCTATGAGCGTTGGCGCGCGACAAGCGATCAGAGCATCCTCGACGAAATCGAAGATTATAATCGCGTGGATTGCATTTCCACGGAGAAGCTTCGGAATTGGCTCGTTGCCATACGGCCAGCCAGGCAATGGCCTGTGCTCGGTGAGGCCGCCGACGACAAGGAGATCGAGGAAGACGCCGAGACACAAGCATTCAGATCACAGCTTGCGGCCAGCGGCCTCCCTGGCGATCAGCAACAGATGTTGTTCAATCTCGGGATGTTTCACATGCGAGAGGCTAAACCCGCTCAATGGGCCGTATTTGATAGCGTCGGCAAGGACGAGGACGATCTCATCGCTGACCTTGATGCTCTCGCTGGACTGAAGGCCACCGGTCCGGCCGTCCCGGTAAAAAGGTCGTTGACTCGGACCTACCGTTTCCCCCCACAAGAGACAAAATTGCGCGCGGGAAAGAAGGCAACGGTACCGGTTCTCGACGGGCCGCCTATGACCGTGAATATCGATGCCTTCAATCGGACTGAGCAGGAAATCACGATCAAGGTCGGCAATGCCAAGGCGAGTTTGCTTACGGATACTTTGGCTCCGATGAACATAATTTTGGGTCTCCCACCAGTTGGGCTAATTCACGAGCACCCCGTCGTCGATCCGCACGTATCGCACTTCATGCAAGTCCCATTTCGCACGAGGGTGAAGTTGCCGCATTCAGAGCACATCTCGCCCTCGTAGCCCTTGGCCTTCGCTTCGGCGCGGCGTTCGGCTTTGGTCGGCGCGGCGGTTGCGGCGGCGGTGCCGGGTTTGCTCCAGGCTTGCGCTTCGAGCTTTTCGGTGGGCGAGAGTTGCGGCTCGACCAGTTCGGCTTTCAAGGCGGTGGCGGCTACGCCGTGCGAGGCGAGGGCGGTGACCTTGGCGCCGCCTCCCTGACCGTCTCCCACATGGGGGGAGCCGCCATGCGCGCCGCCGTCGTGAGAGGCGGGCGCCGCGCGCATCATCACCAGGTTGTCGGTTCGCGAGCGGGTGAGGCCCTTCGACAGATACTTCATCGCCGGCGGTGGTGAGCCTTCCGGTGTCTTGCCTTCGGCGACGCCCTTGCCGAGCGCGTCGAAGCCGGTCTCGCTCGGATCGACATGGGCGAGGTCGTAGCGGCCCATGTAGCTCACCGCGAGTTCGCGGAACACGTAGTCGAGGATCGAGGTCGCGTACTTGATCGAGTCGTTGCCCTGCACCGGGCCCGCGGGCTCGAAGCGGGTGAAGGTGA